>Ga0307514_10000175_pt1 | contig 181011 bp, 169 predicted proteins | sample 16_EM_MG_FD_203088 | JGI IMG/M metagenome (GOLD analysis project Ga0307514, IMG submission 203088) | Populus trichocarpa ectomycorrhiza microbial communities from riparian zone in the Pacific Northwest, United States - 16_EM | ecosystem: Host-associated > Plants > Roots > Unclassified...
ATCGTGTAACGAGACATGTCGCATCGACATAAGGTCGATCGATGACTAATGGTGCTAACTACAAAAGAGGCAAGTTACATCATAGTCCTTGGCATAGTGATATCCGTACTTCCAATCAGCTCAACATATACCACACTGGACTTCAGAAGAATTGTATCATGGTTGACTTCCATTCAGAACTAATAGATAATACACTGTAATAAAGTTATGGCTTATCCTCCAGGTCACAAAGGTCACTAGGTATCCATACAATAATCCAACTGTAAATAGGATGTTATCAATGTCCGTCCTAGATATCGGTATCACTAATGATATATCAGATAATTCATACCCTTAACAATCCTATTATAGACAACGCCAGCTTTTGTAGTTCACATGCATATCTGCCTCATCATCTTTTGCCCATGCCATTGATAGTTGAATTCTAACTCACAGGAGTATAAACTACGTCATAAAGGTAATATGCTCATATTGCGACATAATTGGTATTGGCAATACCCCCTATGAATATGACCTTATCTGAAGCAAATTATAAACAAATAAATTCGCGTCACCAAGAGCCAGTGATAGTGCCCTCTCATATACCCACCGGGTACCTAATGCTTCAACACTTGCGTTAGATGCCAGAATTCATAATTTGACTACATTTGATTCGAGCGAAATATATAGTTCTTGGTAACTGAGATGTTGTGCCATGTATTGAACGGAGTGTATCCTGCGCTACTCAGGACATATGCATCCCAACATCTATTTTCTCAGACGCAGAAATTGTGGTCGAAATCAGAATTGATGCGTATATGTCCATTCAGTTGACAGAGTTCCAACTAATCAGTCATTGGGTACTGACTGATCTTTTATACGACTCTGCATATCTCATGGTACCATTGTGGTTTAAGATTGAAACTACCTCATTTCATCAGAAATGAACCCTTGGAGAATGATTTAATAGTTGATTCATTGGCAACTGGGAATAAGGATCGCCACCGATATGGAGTAACCATCGGAAGAATAGAGAGCTCGCGACTATCATTAATTCACAGATGATGTACATCTTATTTGCACTTCACTTCCCTTTTTGTGGATCTGTTGATGTTAAGTTTTGGTAATGGAGGTATGAGTTATAGGTAAACTAATCTGGGAGGGAGATCCAACATGGAAATCTGAGTGATAACTCGTAATTCCAGATCCACTATCTATATTTGGATGATCAAGTGCCCCTGAATGATCCTGGAGATATACCTGTAACACAAAAGGCATAACAAGCATCATCTTTGCCGCTGAATATTTATCACTGATCATGATGTGCAAGATAGTGATGAATGAAAATGCTTCAAGATTTAATATTGGGATGTGGTCAAAAAGTCAAACATAGTAAGTTTATCTCACTCAGTAGGAATTCAGAACTTAATTAGTACAAAGAATGTAGGAAAATTTTGAGTGGCAGAATAGATGGTAAATTGTAAGTGGGAGATATGAAATATGACAGGAATATAATATATAAGGAGAGTAAGAATAGTTATCATATAGTATGCTGTATTGATATAATATAATAGAATTCATATTGTGTCATATATCACTGGTATATTACATACAGATAGTGTTAGCAACGTGTCCGGGTAACCCGCCAGTGGTTCAGGTTCGGACTAGAAACACAGCTTGGTTCGCTTCCAGAACCGTCTGGACACCCGAACCACAGCATCTTGGCCGTCAAAACCCGGACCCGTATCCATCAACCCAGAGGACTTGGTTGGGTTGGCTAGACACGTCGGTTCCGATCTCCGGTTCTGTGTGTCGGGTTTGTGTATATATGGTCACATTCAGATACCCTACTGCTAATCGCAAAATATTAACTTTCGCACACCATTGTCCTTTCAGACGAATCGGCAACCATTATTACTGAAAACAAAAGAAACACGTTCCCGGCCCCATCCTAAACATGACAGTAAATGGCACGTCAATGATTTTTGGTCTTGCATTATGAGTAATCAAGGTGGTGATTGGATGCAAACAATCATAAATGAGGTATTGGCCGTATTTCAATACAAAAGAGAAAGTAACACGTTTCCTGCCCCATTCTGAAAATGAGCGTCAACGGAACATCAACAATCTTTAGTGTTGTAAGTCAGGTAATTCAAAAGTGACATGTCTTTTATTATGCCTAAGCGATGTATTGGCCACCTTTAAAGGCCAAAGAGAAAGTGACACTCTCCCTGTTCAATCTTGAAAATGACCATCAATGGAGCGTCAACGATATTTGGCCAAGCATGATGGGCGATCCAAGCACGGGATGGCCGCTAATATCTATATTTGGTGTTTTGACCAGTTTTATAGGCAAAAACCATCAGGATCACTGAGCTGCAGCATTGAAAATGAATCAAGTTGTGATTGTCTGAGAGGCTATTGTGGGACCACCTCTTGCTTATCAGCATATACAGGCTGCCAAAACCTTGTTTATAGATGTCTGGGATCATATACCACCAAGATTACCCAAGATTCAAGACCAAAAATTATTGTCGCTCTGTTGACGCTCATTGTCAAGACGGGGCGGGGAGAGTGTAGCATTGTCTGTGGCACAAAAAGGTGGCCAATACAATGATTATAGATAACAATGACTAATTCACATTTTAATACCATGGCTTACAGGACAAAAAATCATTGACCCTCCATTGATGCTCATTTTGCCACAGGTGTATCCGCATTATGCAACCATTCACTTTGGCGTAGAATATCAATAACTGTGTTCTGGCAGTCATTCTATTCTTTTCATGTATGTTTTCGTTTATCACTACATTGTTCTTTAATTGTGCATACAAAAATATCCTTTAAAATATACTTTGAAGAGTCCGCTGATTGTAGATAATGATAATACACAAACATCCGGTTCCTTGCAAACAATGCTTGTCTTCACCTTCAGATTCGCCCAACAGGCTGTTGTCATCTTCAAAAGCAATGTGAGCGGTATTTCCACACAACAATTCATGTACTCAGCAAATCTGGAATACAATCTTTATCACACTTGCTATGCTTGGCATATACATTATGATTGAAAAATTCAGTGTTTGGAAGTGGAGAATGTATATATGCAGATCTGGATGGCAAACCTTCCATTTCATAACTTTGATTTCCATCCGTGTCACCTGGTGGCACAGGTGGTGTTCCGGGTGGAGGTGACGTTGCTGGCTACATTGTCGCAGATTCTGGTGGAGGTGCGCCAGTTCCTTTCCGCCTCCAGCATGTCTGCAAATTCTGTACTGTACGATTCTGGCATAGAAGGCAGCCGGCAGTATGATTTGTATAAACCATTGCGGGGGGTCTTTCTATCACAGCCTTCACCTTTTTATGCCCAGCAAACACAACTCCTCACTTCTTCTCTTCTTGGACTTCGGCCCGAGGTTTCTTGATTACTTGTTGCCTTTCCTCTATTGCAGGATGTAAAAACCCTCTTTTGGCCATTTCCGCCATATTTAAGGCAAGGCACATATCGGACTGTTCCGGCTGTACCCGACCTCCTCGCCTCGGAATGGTAGCATACATGTTGAAAACCTCAAAGAGATTAGATTCTACTACTAAAAGGAAGATTCGGCAGTTACCGTAACCATATTCGACTTTGTAGCCTCCTCTACAGGCTTTACAGCCTATTCTGTCCACTCCCGGGGACCTTTATCACGAGATATGTCGGCAAAAATTCCCGAAATAACAACAACCTGATGTTCGATTTCGCAGTCATTGCGGACAAATGCATTCGTCGACCATGGAGGTTTCCCATTGCAGGCAGCGATAAAATGGTTATGGAGCTCACTATGTAAAACAGCTAGACATTATATTATTAGTTGACCGCCTTCTTTATTGATATGGAGATACTTACATCCGATTGCATGCTGCTGCCAATTATTGCTGGGTCCGGTTTTACATACTTTTTTTAAAGTACTTTCTGGGCGATATTTTGGGTGACTGCAATTGCAGTGTCGTGGTGGACTAACTGGTGTCTGCATTGCTGCTATATTTCAGCCAGGGGCGCATTGGATAAAGTGCCCGTCATTCGGCTCAGTTGGATTGAATCACACCGGGCTAATGTGTTTTTAGAGCAATGACTTGCTGTTGTGGAAAAGGTGAGGAAGATGGTAACAAAAAGTGGAATGTCCTGAGGAATATATATCAGCAAAAAATATTTCCATGCGGATGGAATGGCTCCGTCAGAGTGGATAAGCTCCGTCAGAGCCATCAGAGAAACCCCGGTGGCGGATCACTTGGCGCCCAGCCTCAAGACCACATGTCGTGTTGCAGATCACCCTCCGATTGCTGTTTCACCATTTCTTCTCACTCCGCCAGTCTCCCATTGTCAACGAACACTCTGTCATTGTGGCCAACTGTTACCATACGTCGGAATGGGTTCATTGGGTACACGCTTGCATTGGGATTGGAATGCGATGGGTGACGTTGTGAAAATCTCTCCTCGCGTTCCTTCTAGCTGCGCGCAAAATGCAATTCTCTCTTTACTAATTATACACATCGTTCAAAGTTGCCAGATCAATAAGGCTATTGACAATCCATCGCTCTTTCCGTCTGTCTCCTGACTTACTACTAGTAGATATCTCCGAAATTATGTATGCACAGCCAATGATGTTTCCCACACTGAAAACTTGCAAGCGACAGCTGCCGGTGCTTTTCTCACTCATACAAATTTGGAGACAGGATCCAAGTTACTCCAGTTTTCAGGTATTGTGGTGAGCGCCAGGGTTAACCAGTACACAACGAAAGCTCCATCCTCGTTTTAGAGCTTTATTTTGAATAGTCGTTGCAGTTACCATGGAAGACACCCATTCAGCGCGCCATAACACCTCCCCGGACGTTTCTTTACCCACACCCAGTCGTTCCGTCGATCCCCTCTGCACCAGCTCTCGCTTCCTGGGCATCGACACATCTGAGATATGTGTTCACCTTCGAAACCCTCAACTTCAACCTTAATACCATGGTAAATACAGAGCTCCATTGCATGCAGTTGTTCATCCGATATATACGTCTTGTTACGACTCTTACACTTCATAACCTCCCACCTGCCGCTGTATGTTGCCACATGGCGGATTGCGTCTTGCGTATTGTCGAGTAATGCTCTGAAGTCTTGGATCAAAGCATCAGGATGCTTTCCATCACAGCGGTTTTGGGGTCCCATGAAGTCGGGCTTTGAATATGACTGGGGGCTCAGGGGGACAGCCAGATCAGCACCGGAAGGAAAGACTTTGCAGGCGGCAGCGTTGTTCTCCCAATGCTTAGTGAGGGCTTGGAGATTGAGCTCTCTAATTTTGAAGCAGAGAATGCGACGCTGAAATGTGATTGCTTGTGGCAGGTAGTTGAGATTGTGAATGGAGAAGTTCCAACCATCCTTGAGGTTGGTTTGTCGTGCTTGTTCATGTCCCTCGGCAAAATACTATTGCAAGGCTCAGCATTGACGTATCTGTTTGGCCCAATGAGACATCAAGTGGATCTTCAGAAAGTTGAAGTGCACAGCTAACTCCTGGGAAGTAGCTATTACGTGGCTGATAATATCCTGCCAGGCGTTCATTTCACTCCGGTTCTTGGACGGCGTCCAAGTTTCATCATGTGTTTCCTCGTCTACCTTTCGCTTCTTAACAAGTTCCGTTCTCAGGGCATTGGCTTGGGCCTTCGCCTTTTGGCAGGCTCGCCCGAGTAAGAAAACATCTTTGACGGTGTTAAAACAATGCAAGGCATCCTCCATGTAGCTCAATGGTGCATCATCGTGAGATTTATATTGAGCATACATATCAAATTCTAACAATGCCCTGGTGCACTCAATTGCGTGATTGACCATGGGACGCTAAGCGGGCCAACCGCCTCGTAGAGACTGGGTTACAACTGTACGCACGTACCAGTTCATTTCCTTTATCTCCTTCCCATTCCATTGAGAAACTTCCTCATCTGACTTAATTTTTGGTGTGAGGTTGTGGTAAGCAGGCACGGATAACCAGAGTGCATTGAACTTGTCGAGCCAGTTGTGCGTCTTCATGAAGTGGAAAATCCACTTCTGCAGGTGGTCAAGCATGCAGATCTGAATTGTATGGCGGAGGTCGGGCTTAGGGAGGTTGCTCACAATACAGGGAATGCGTCGAAACACGTTGAATCCTCGGTGAACATGGCGTGACGAGAGTTCACCATTGGCTGGCTTCCTGTTGGCATCCCTGAGCGTTCTATATAGGTTGTGGTGCCGCCAGGGGTGTTGCTTGTCAGGATGCAAATAATCTCCAAGTCCGTTCTTTAGACACTCGCAACAAGAACAGACATGCCGCTTGACATGATGTATGTCGCTGTACTCTTGGCATTCTGCAGGCCATGCTGCTAAAACCAGTGTGCAATGCATGAAGTTACCATCTGCACAGAGAACGTTGTAATACCAACTCTTGGCGCTGGGATGTTGTTTAAAGGTGAGTGGTTGGAGAACCCGCCACAGTACTTCATTCAGCACCTTTTGGTTTGTTTGCCGCTGCTCATCCAGCCCCTTTTGAGGAATATTGCGGTTCTTGATTGGAATTGGTAGGAGAGCGACAATTATGGTGCTGTGCATTGAGGGCGTCTGGCGGATCTTCAAAGATAGATTGCCAATTGTGATATGTGCAGGCAACTCTTTCTTGTTGCCACCAAAATTTGAGAGATGTGTTCCGTCAGACATGAAGATCACAGAAACCAGTGTATCCCCCACTCTGAGCGTTGACTAAACATCAATTAGCTCGTAATTATCTTCGAGTATCTCTCCCTACCTGTGTCTCCCACCACCAGTCTGCAGTTTGCATTTCGGTATAGAGGCGTTTCAGGGGCGTATCGCTGTTGAAGCAACGCTGAGGGGTGTAAATGAGATACTCGGCGTAGGTTGGCTGCCGCATCAACCATCCCATGCTTTTGATGATGTCTGGACTCCAGTATTTGATAGGCCTTTGGTGATTGTCATTCCATCTCATATCCTCAAGAGTGTGTAGTTCCCACTCCCCAAGAGCCTGATCATCTGGCATACTAGCCACGAGCTTCTGGACGCCATCCCCATTTATGAAGCTTAGGAAACACAGAGGGGTGTTTTCTTCCTTCAGCACGTTGTCATAGTATGTCTTCATACCCTTCATCTTGATCCCACACTGGATATAGTTGTACTCTTCACATGTCACAAATGGGTAATAGGGATTATTTTGTAGGTTCATCTCAAGGCAACCCTGAGCGTCACGTTCCCATCGCTCAGCAATGTAATCGAACAGGGGAGCACCGGTGCCAGGGTATATTACCGTCTGTGGCAGACGTGGCGGTGGTTGTGACTCTGAGTCTGCGATGTTTTCAATGTGTTCCAGACAGGGAAACGCATCCAAGTCTTCGACTGAATCCTTGTCGGCATTGAGTTCACGATGCTGAGCAAGTTCAATGTCTCGGTGCATGCCGCAAATAGTCAGATTCGTCTGGCATGCAACTTGCAGGTGTTTAGGATGGTGTAATTTGATATGTGGAAGTCGCCAGATGTCTGAGGTAAACTTCTTTCGGCATGAGAATTTGGGGCAACAGGAAGGGGTCTTCTCTGGCATTGTCGATGACACGCAAGGAGTGGAGTATACACTGTAGAAAGGGACGAAAGTTGGTGCTGGGCCTGAGCAGCCACATGTGTAAGCTCACGATACGTTCAGCTAACTTATTGAGCCTCAACACCAACACAAAGAGGTTCCTTACACGCCAGGAGTTGCAAAAACGCTGCATGCGCGATGTCCCATAATACTATGACTAAACTAAAACCAATAAAAATAAAACCAGTACAAAACCCATGAATAAATTAAACCTTGAGCCATCAAAAAACCTCGCAATGCGTGTAATAATAAATGCCTGAGATATATTGATTGGAACACAGGAAACGAACAAGACAAGAACCCGACCCTAACCTGAATATAACAACCATCGCCTCCTCTGCAACGAGAGGACTGGTTGACTCCTCGCCTACCGAGCCATCCGGGTACTCCTCAGGGAGAGAGACATTGGGGAGAGGGACGTTGGGGAGAGGGACATCAGGGTGTGGGACATCGAGGAGAGGGACATCGTGGAGACTGTCGCCACCTGCCGATTCAATTAGTAGCTACTGATCCACATCCACATCTGAGGTGTTTCCAGCTGCCTCAGCTTCTGGCAGAGTTGGCACTGCCGGGCGAAGTTTTTACGGAGTCACAAGCACCACATACTCCAGCCCACTGAGGGGATGAGTCTCTGGAGTTCATGGTCGTGGGTGATGCTCCGGGATTTGTGGCCGTGGGGCAGGCGCCGGAGGTTGTGGCCATTGGGTATGCCCACGCATCTCCTGGCCTTGCTCAGATAGCACGATTGGTTGATTTTTTAACATAGTATCTACATTGTCAGCCGATGTATTTACTGTCTCTCCCCGGCCACTCGTTCGAGGTTCTTTGCCATCATCCTCATCCTCATTCTCCGCCTCATCCACATCCTCCTCCTCCACCTCCTCCTTATCTTCCTTCTCTTCATCTTCCTCCTCTTCATCTTCTTCCTCATCATCGTCACTGTCCCTTTTTATATCCACATCTCCGTCAAAATCAACGCCATCTGTCGCGTCCACATCATCCTCCATGTGCATATCCACATCAGAATCAAGTTCTGCGTCATATTCGCCGTCGGACATCTCAGTAGAGTCACTACGATTATCTAAAGAAATTGACACAGCGGGCGACCATTTCGGCTCTAAATATACCCGCTCTAGTTAGCCCTCCGTGGCCTAGTCCCCCTCATACATTGCCTTTTGCAGCTGCACAGCAACGGCAAGAGAGATATCATCTCCTCCTGGGGTTTGTTTAACAATACCTTTCCCTTTACCGTTTCCCTTCACCTTCCACTTCCCCTCCTCTGTTGTCTTCCCCATTCCCATTCCCCTTCCCATCCTTTGTACCCTTGCCTTTCCCGGTCGCTTTCTCACTGCCCTGCATGTCCGCCTCACTCTTGCTGTTGTCATTGTCATTCCCATTGTTAGGATGGCTTCTTCCAACGCTTGGCGATCCAGGCTCCACCCAGTTCTCATCATCATCATCCTCGTCGATTATCTCATCCCGATCCAGTGGTCTGTCGGCCAGGAAGTCGCCTGGCTTGTACTGCTGACAGCGTGGTTGCTCAATCTTTGCCCTGATATCATAGCTACTGTACCAAGTGCAATGCTCGCCGGTGCATTTAACCTTCCCGGAGCTGCTTTTCTGCGGATTGGAGCGATCGACTTGATCCCCGAAGGCACGGGGGTTGTCCCACATCCAATTGTTCATCTGATCGTGGGTTTTGTCAAACATTTGCCACATCTATGAGTGGAAGGCTGCCCACCACTCCCGAAAAAGTCAACTCCTGCTCCTGCGGTGCGGCCACATCACCTGGAATTTTGAAAAGTGGTGAGTCGTGACTCGATCAAGAAAGATTATATCTAAAAAGAGGTCCCAGGCCCTCTCATCATTGATGCTGCAAACATTGTATATCTTTAGGAGTCCACAGATGTGTTCCGAGATGAATGCCTTTATACGGTCTCGATCCAACGACAGGCGCCGATTTATAACCCATGTCGGCAGTTTTGGCCTATCAGTTGCCTTTCTCTTTCCTTTGCGGCTGCCCTTTGGTGTGATCGGTGCGAGTTGAAAATGAATGTACATCCGAGGCGTTAGCATTATGATAGAGTTGAACATAGCGGAAAGAAGCCCAGAGTGAAGGTACAGAGTTGTGTAGGTTATCGGGTGTGTTTTGGAACGAGAGGCATTGTTTTCTGCAAGCCATGTGATGTCGAGATAGTTCAGGATGCTGGCCGTTTGTTTAATTGCTGTATGTGTGTCTAATACGGGCGGAAAAGAGAATGGAGGTATAGGCGGAAAGAAGGAATATATATACTCGAGTTGCTGCGATTTGATTCATCTCCTGCGTTTGGTTAGGCAATGAACACAAAACTGCCTAGCCTTCATCTTGAAAAACCACCAGGCATCTCATGAACGAGTAGGCTCAGGACGAGATTTAGTACTCATGGTGAGGACAGTTTGCGACTCTGGGCATTGCTTTCGAATCACATACCACATTTACAGCTCAGATCTTGTGCATCTCAGAGCAAACTGAGTAGTTCTCAAGTTTTCCCAACTGTGCAATCATCCATCATGGCTACTAACGCCTAGCAGTGAAAATAGCACACACAACTGATGTCATAGGATAGAGCATACGTCATTGTTCACTTTCTGATGCTTTTAGCTCTCCCAAAAGGGGATCTCCACCGGGAAGCTGAAGATATACACAATCAATGGCTCAAAGTATTGAGCGAAGAATGAGTGCAATACGTTGATAATTGCGCCAAGAAGGCATAAATACCCTTCTAGCAGTGCAAATATAGCTTCAGACGTTACTGTAACAGGGAACATCAATGCTGAGTTTAATTTGTGTTTAATCTGATCGCAGTTAACCCCATGAGTGAATGCTTTTCAAGGGATTTCGTCCCTGAGTATTGTCAGGGTTTAGAGTCTAGCACGGTCTACACTCCGCCTTCCTTTCTTGTCAAATCCATCCATGGTCGCTCAGATAGGTGTCTACCTCGCCTGCTGTTGCATATGCATGCAGACAAACTTATTTCAACTTTCTTAACGTGGAACATCTATATCGAACTATGCCTTCTCAAAGCCCCCACCCTGACACGACTCTGGTTGTATGAAATGTTTGAAGTCTTGCTAATCGTCAGTATCAACAAAAGTGTCGGACTTCGGGGAAATCTCAGCTTCTGCCTGCTAAGAAACACGTTTCCATACCGGCTGGCAAGAGGGATTCATCTCAAGGAGGGAGTTCCATACCCTCTACAATCCAAGGTCAGAACTCCAACCCCTCATCTTACCTGAACAATTCTCGCATTGCAGATAACACTCAATACATGACTTCCACCCCTTCTGCTACACAGCGAGGGTCAATAAATCCTCCAACCGCCACGCCAGCGATGAGCAGTCGTAACACACCAGTACCCGGAGGAACCTTACAGACAGACCCAATGTGTTGCGTTGTATCCAGCCCCGCATCTGGCAATGCTTGCACACCCACTCCTCCCAGCGGTCTTGAAAACCTGCCTACCCCCATCCCTAATCCAGAAGCCCGCATGTTCATTCCAAATCCACTGCAAATGCAATCTACGGAAAAGAATCAGAGACAGAGGCAGTGGCAATTGCAACGGCAGGCAGTGTCTACACCTCGATCAATGGTCTCTGGCGGTCGCAGCATCCATCGATCTGGTTACTCAGACACGACACGTCTTGTGTTTGCAACGGGTGGACTCCTCGAGCTTTACGTATGGAAAAGACAGCCGTCTATGAGTGGAAGCCACATGACGAGGGTAAGTTATGCAACGAAACACGTTGTGAAAGCATTAGCTGAAACCCCACACTGGCAGATAATAGAGACGTACTGGAACACTGCTTTGCAGCAAAACAACATTTGGTCCAAAGCAGTCAAGGCTCGCACAAAGGAGATCTTGAAAGAAGTATGCTGAAGCAACGGCCCATGTTGGATATAACACGCTCAAACCAGTACCAGACTCGCGCACAATTCGATAAGGTTAAATCCCATTTTATTTGATCAGTAAGGGACAACATTGCAGAGCTTTATGATCTCCATCGCTTTGAATCCACCGCAGAGCATTTTGAATTCATTGATTCCCTTCTGGCAGACAATAAATATATTTTTCCTGTAGCAGAGCGTGTGGAAGGTGGTGTACACAGTCCAAATCCAATGCAGAGAGAGTCGAAAGCTGATAACAAATAGCTAGCGTCCACATTACTTCCTTCGTGGATGAAATCCTGAGGTTTCTCTACATCACATTTTATCACCGGGCGAATCACCGCTGTAAGTATGCTGATGGATTTTATAATACCATGATTGACGACAAGGACGGTCATATACCCTTGCCACTGATCATGTTTACACCCTTGTTACTCCATGCTCTCCTGGAGTGGCAAAAGACCAAAGGTGTTCATCCTAAAGCTTTCAAGTCAAAGCTGAAAGCGGACAGACCTGATCGCTCGAACTACTTCAACTACAAGAATAACAGTGGTATGATCGCATACTGCTGTGCAGTAACAGGTTGCAAGTTGTTCACGTCGCCTGGCATTGCAGACACATATACATTCTTGATGAATACCTGGAACACACTACCGGAGAGCTACCAACAGAGGGTGTATAAAAACACTCTTGCTACAGTCAAACGTGAGATCCAACGGCTGGAGAACCCAATGCCTGCCGTGGTGATCAGCGTGGAAGCAGCATAAATTGACAATGCTATTCTTCTTGACTATTTGACCTCCGAAGTGGCGCTTGAAGAACCTGAGATTGAATGCACTGACCCAAACATCCTGATAGAAAACAATTGCATGGATGAAGAACTGCATTTCGTGATGCCAGGGGCCAGCGGGGATTACGAAGATGAAGCTGACAAAAGTGAAGAGCGTAATCCCATACCCACCACCACCCGGCGACAATGGGCCATGACTGAACTCGAGAGGTTCGACCTGGAAACCAGTGGTGTTGACAGGTATAAGGGCGATGATGGCGACGATGCGGATGAGGAGGAAGAAGCACGGCAAGCCGATGATGGATCAATGCAGAATGTGGAGGACTGAGGGCACCAGTAATGCCAACGGGTATGAGGGCGAGGATGGTAACGATGCGGATGAGGAGGAAGAAACATCGCAAACCGATGATGGATCAACGCAGACCGTGGAGGACTGAGGGCATAGTACTAGAGAGTGTGAAGATTGGACAGTATATTTCAGACATGTGAAGTACGATATTGGCAAAGCAAATGCAACGGCAAGCGATGTATCCGAAGCGAAGACTGTATTGTAATACGTGACAACATCTCAAAGCTAAACAAATATGGGGAGAATGCGGTATCCAATATATAGCAATAGCAGAGACGTAAAATGTGGCACTCGGCCAGAAAAAGGTATAAACATCGCCAAGCGTTGTGTAAACAGCTACAGCCTAACTGCAGCCTCTGCGAAGAGTGTACAACACTTGTCGTTCTGATGGTGCGTATCTGGGCGCAAAGTAAAGGAGGTACGTATGCAACGGGAAGCATGCATTTCTCCGTCAGAGGGTATGAGGTTCAGCCAAAGCCATCAGAGCCGACCGGCACGCCCGGGTGTTGCTGACAGACACTAGGGTTGTTGCTGATGCATAGTAACCTACAGGTTACATGGGTATGAATGACGGTCAACTTCCTCATTCTACTCAAGGTATATGCTGCTGCGTGCCGCTGCAAGTTGCATGTGATTCCAATAGTCCCGTAATTTGCAGTATGTCGGTCCGATGATGTTTGTTTGTCTATTTGCAGGGATACATTGAAGTGAATGACAGCTGATATCTCATGTTTGATAGATACAAAAAAGAAATTCTTCAACGGAAAGGACTTCTGGTGATGTTTGTCTCAACACATAGCCGGGATCTTACATGAAACACACACTAACTATCAAGTCATAATGTACAATTAGTTTTACTGTTTCGACTGAAAGGACCATCAAAATGCAGATTTTGCTTTGTCCAAGTTAATCAAACATACGAACCTTGACATAAAAGACTCAGCTGGCCTCCATGCGGTCCATATCTTTCAGCATCCAACATCTCGCCCAACAACAGGTTCAACACACAATACAACGGTAAATGCTCCGAAAAAGATCTTTTCTCCACTTCCGGTGGGCACATACCGCAAATCCACAAAGAAGTCCACACCTTGAGGTTATCAACTGGATGAATGCAAGAGCGGCTTGGAGGCAGAAAGGGTCCGAGTATTGGGAGCATTGCACAGCTTACGATCTAAAAAGGAGCTTCCGGCGGAGAAGAGACAGAAAATGCACTTTTTATACCATGAAGAGAAAGAGAAATGGATCGAGGATTATGTGGAGAGAGAGACCACATTGGCAAGAAAGCAAGTTCAAGACGCAGAGACAGCGATTATGGAAGTGCTAGAAGATATGACTACTGGTGAAAATGTGGGGGTGACAACCGGAAAGCCGGAAACAATGTTTGAAGCGATGATGAATGCTATCCGTGACAGTCTGAGCGATCTTGGAAGTTCCAACGATGAGCAGGATGGCAAAGACAAGGAAGATGATAAAGAAGATACAGAGCACGGCAAGCTGAGTAATGCTGATGAACCTGGCTGGCTGATGGGCTCAATCTCCAAAACAGTTCAGAACGGCATGGTGAGGTTTTGGCAGAAGCAGATAAGGCTTGAACAATTGACCCAACCGGGTTGTGGGGATGCAGCCGGCTATTTTCATAAGTGAGATATGAAGTATGTGACCGCTGAATTGAAGGTTCCGGCGGTTGTCAAGCCCCAAATGGACACGTCTGCAGCCACATCATGCCTAACAACATTTGGAGAGCATACGTAGACTCTTGATATTGTCTGAGTACAATCGCAAATGCTGGCAGTGACTTCTCAACCATGAAGTTGTCATATGAGGCTGGGTTCAACGAAACCACAGTCAAACAAATTCATACTGGATCTTTCGCCCAACGCCGCGACCAATTCGATGCCGATTCAGGATGCAAAGCCTTCTGAAGCTGTAAGCATTTACCCCTGCATGAAGCATCCCTAGTTAATTACCATATAGAAATCGGATATGGACGTAGATATGGTGATGTCTCCCATGTCGCCAGAGGTATAGATAGCCACATTGTTCGTATTGAAGACCTATCTCTTGGAAAGGCAATTGGTGTACCTACTTTGCTATGTGTCAGCTTTTTCCTGATTTCAGTGACCAAATTGTGACACATCATATTTCATCAGTGTGTGTGCAAGCGTTGTATGGGCCCTGGGAATATTCTAGACTTCAACACTGGTTGATAGATGGCCAGCAGACTGATATCGACTTGCCTATTAAGGTTACATTGGAAAGCAAAACCTAAAATACAGACAAAATGTACTCACAAAATCTAATTCAGCGATGTCATATGAGTTATAGAACAAGTGGTCAGTGCGCAGTCTGAACTTGGATGAATGGCAGCCGTCATGCAGCATTTGTTCATGCAGCTAACTGCATAACTCTCCGCTCAGACCTGCTGCACATGGTCGAGATCTTGGAAATTACATATGGTACATCATCAAAATCCTGGAAAACGAGCTGGAAAAAGAAAGTTCAAGAAGTCAAGCTCTATATGTCTAAAATTAGTTGATGGATCTGTATCACATAACATACCGGCTGAAACCGCTAAAATGCGACAGAGCTATGTCATCTGTTGGACTGATGACATGAATAGTGGTGGCCCAGACACTGAGTGGCATCAATGCTTGTGGATTCAAATGATTCTACCTAGAGATGGTATATTGGCTGTGAATAATAACAGTATGAGTTTCAAGCAAACTAATTGCGTGCTGAATACCTGTTGGTATGTTACTAAGGTCAGCGTCAATGGAGCGTCAATGATTTTAATTTGATCTTTTCGGCAATCAAAGGGTTGCATAGTCCCATCTATCTGAAGAGGAGTTATTCGCTGGCTTTAAACATAAATAGGCAAGCAGCATGCTTCTTGCACCAGCCAAGAAATGAGCTTCAATGATTTTTGGACTTGCATCGTGCATACTCACACGGCAATGCAACAGAGTTGACCTATAATCATACTATCAGCTGCATCTATGGGCAATAAATCTAGTGATGATATCGCAACCATCTCGTCTTTGTATGTCCTTGTATTGCACTTCACAAATCTGCATGTGATGTTTCACAGGTCTGACTTTTTTCTTGCTTGTAGCTCTAAAGTCAATATTTAAGAACTGGCGTTCTACATTACTATAACGTATCCTTTGACAGTAACCCAACCCGAATTACCCAGAGTTCAATTTCCTACCACGATGTCAGATACAAAATCTCTAAATTCCTCACTGCTAGACGTTACGATATCTTCAAAAAATAAACATTTCTTTATTCATAATTTATTATACCTTACTTGACACATCATCTTTGATGCTTGGTGGACTTCAATGAATGTAGGCTCAAAGCAGCCTATTGCTTGGAATGATTCTAGACATGCGCCTTCATGGCTATTCTATTCACACAGCTGAATTGTTGAGACTGCCAGCCCCGGCATCATATGTATCGTTTGTCATCAAGTTTTTCGCCATCCATCAGAACATGGGACCAGCTCAATCGGCAAACACTTGTTGGCAAAAGCACACAGCGCGATGTTAAACGAATTGACAGTGTCAGAAGTAACTGAATTGCCTTGTTCAACAGTTGATGAAACAGCTTTGGCCATATTCAAGTGGCAAGAAAGTCAAGGTATTCCGATTGTAAGTTTGCAAAGACAATTCAAATTTACCATTCAGGTTTAAGTATACTTACTAAATTGACCAACAAAACGCTCTAAACTGGCTGCAAAGGACTTTCAAACTGCCAAAGTTCACCACGACACCTGGAATTGCTACCTCATATTAGGATTTGTTACTGCTCATATTCCATGCAACGCGATATCAGACCTTGAGCTATGATGGTCATACGATGCATTATGAAGTGAGTTGGTGTTAATGTCAGCCAGTACCCTGAGCAATGTTTGCTGGAGGGAATACACACTGACAGTGGATGCGATTAAAAAGCAATTGCCATCAAGAAACAAAGTTAGTTTAGCTTTAGACGGATGGGCATCAATGAACAAAGTAGTAATAATGTTGGTCATTGCCTGTTATCTGGATCGAGATTGGGCTTTGTGAGAAGCACAACTGACATTCAATGAGGTTGATAGCTTATTCATTTCCTATTTCAAAAGCTCATTAAAGATTACAGGTCAAGGGTCACCATACAGGAGCATGGCTAGCCGGACATTTGAATGAAGTTTTTGATCGCGTTGAGGTGACTGACGGCCGTTTGTATGGAATTGTAACAGATAACGCATCCTCAAATTTCTTGATGACTCGCGAACTACATAGTACCATTGCAGCCTCTGGAATCCAGTGGCCCACATTGAGGAACCACATTCCATGCATGGCGCAGATCATTCAGCTTGCTTTGGGATCATTCATGAGCAGTCTGGGTGTAAAAGGCCGCACCAAGTATTGGGAAGCCCATGAGCGCAATCAGCAATTTGGAGAGAATGAAAGCACAGACACTGGGAAGAGTCAAAGACTTCAAAAAAGAGGGCAATGCTAGAATCAACAAGGTGTCGGCCATGAGACCAGGTTTAGCAGAGATAATTGAGAAAGTACGTATTTCAACATATTTTCAAAGTGCAGAAACTGACCTTCATATACCAGAGAATGCTTGCTGTATTGATTGCGTTGACACCTGGTTGTCGAAACAAGTTCATTGACTGTCAAAAAGCCAAAGGCCGGAGTGCAGTACTACCCATTATGGATGTGAAGACACGCTGGAACTTGACACTGGAGGTGTTTGAGCGCACCTACCGATTACGTAAATTCACATGCGACTGGCTTAAAAACCCATAATTCAGCAATTACTGGCCACTCTTCACAACAAAGGATGTGTGGACTATTGTGAAGTATGTCATGGAGGTTTTGTGGCCATTACGGTACTGGACCCTGTGGATGTTGAAACGGCATACCGTTACTCTGCATTACATCATCACTGTCTACAATAACATCTTTGATCACATGGATGGCATGATGCGAGCTTTACCCAAGGAGAAAATACAATGGAAGGAAGACATATTCTTTGCCATGAAGTTTCCATCGCAGAAGCTGTCCAAAAACTATACTGAAGTGACTTCAACAACCGGTATGCTCCACATTTTGGCACATATCCTTCATCATTTCTGGAAGTTGTAATCATTTAGAAGTGAGACAAGGGAATGGATATTAATCCTGAAGACGAGACATCTTATACTATCCAATACCAGGAGGCCTTTCTGAAGTATGTGTAGAACGAATTCTGTGCTAATCATAGATATTTGCCGGTCACTAAACACCAAAACATACTGAACAACAATCTTATCTTCTCCGCAATGGCGTCTTGAGCTGGTCAATCTTCTTATGAACAATATGATTTCTCTAGCAATGATGAAGAATATATAATGCCTAACAATGTGGCCGAAACAACACCCGAACGAAGCGACCATGTAGCGCGCTTATTAACAGCTGCAAGTCTCTGTTTGAATTCACCTCCTGGATTACCACAGAACTGGGGGCAAATTAATCCAAATCATAATGATTACCACTCCGACCCAATAGACAGTAGTAGTACATTTTGGTTACTGTATATCACTGACTCGTGGAGGCAGCAAGAAGAAACGCACTCAAATTACGCCAATCTCTCCAATGTGGCACACAACATATTCTCAATCACACATCACAGTGGTGGAGTTGAGGAGAGTGTTTCCCTTGGGCGAGTTGTGATCAGGTGGAGGCAGTCAAAATCCCCAGGCAGAACCCTTCTCGAAGAAGTTGTAATAAGGTAGTTCGCTTGAGCCAATAACAGATTACTGGCTGGTGACGACCCAGTACTGGATCGACGCAGCACTGATAACAACAAGGAGATGAAGAGAGAGGTGGAGAAAAAGAAGTTGCATTGAATGGCCAAGGTCCATGAGTTTTTGGTAATGTAGCAGGGTAGCCAAAACCTACGAGCTACACAGAAGGAATCTTACGCTCAAAATAAACAAATAACAGCCGGAGGATACATTTCAGATACTGAAGAGATCATCAAAGCATTCTGGTGAAACTTTGAACATGATGGTGCGGCTGAATTTAAATTGTCGGAAAAATCACCTGTACCACCAGCTTTGTCTGCAAAGTACCTCCCTGAAGGACGAACTCAAGTATTGAATGTCCGCCAAATCAAACAAATTGACCACCATCCTGCCAAAAGTGATGAGGATAGCTCACTTGAAAGCATTTCAGACACCAAAAATTGGCTTAACTGAAATGGGGACTGGGATAATCCAAACGACAGCGAAGACAACTGGGAGCCAAACAACGCATCAGATATGGAACTGAACAATAGCAGTGAGGATTCAGAAACTCCGGAGCAGTGGAATGTGAGCACTGCACTGGATGTTCACGGATTGATTTGGCCTATACAATAGGCAAAGTAGATTGTTCAAAAGGCGTTGATGACGCTCAATACAATGGAAATGAACAGGAATCAGGAACTTAAGAAAAAGTAGGACAGAATGTGTCAATTTATTATCACCAAGTTCATTATGTAGTTTGACTGAGAATTTTATTTAGAGAAATACTGTGGAAGAATATTGACCAATCGCATCAGAATATTGATCAATAAATAAAGCTATAGTGGATGATATGTGTTATTTGGCAAGATAATTAAATTTTAACCGAATGAGATCGACTAGAGCTGGAATATTACTGGGCTTGGCTTTGCCATCGAGGAAGTCCTGATCATGGTGAATGGCATCCACAAAGTTGAAATATTTATAATTGCAATTATTAATGGCAGCAAATCTTAACTGGACCGTACATTAAAATGAGCGTCAACGGAGCATCAACAATTTTTAGTCTTGTAAGTACGGTAATTGGAAGGTAACGTGGTTGGTGCTATCCATTACCAACATACTGGCAGCTTTTCTTGGCAAAAGAGTAAACGACACAATCACTGCCCCTTTCTGGAAAGGAGTGTCAATGGAGTATTGATGATTTCTGGCTGTGCATCTCGGGTAACCTAAGTGGCGATTGGTTGCAGCCATTCATAAACAACGTATCGGCTGCGTTCTACGTCAAAAATAATAGTATTGGGCTCCCTGCCCCATCCTGAAAATGAGCGTCAATGGAGCGTCAACGATTTTTAGTTTTGTAAGTACAGTAATTGCAAAGTGACCTGGTCACTGCTATCCATAGCCAACGTACTGGCAGCCTTTCTTGGCAAAACAGTATACAACACAGTCACTGCCCCATTCTGAAAATGAGCGTCAACGGAGTGTCAACAATTTTTGACTGTGCATCTTGTGTAACCTAAGTGGTGATTGGTTGCAGCTATTAATAAACGAGGTATTGGATGTCTTTCGAGTCAATAATAATGGGGCACGCTCTCTGTTTGATCCTGATAATGTGCCTCAATGGAGTGTCAACAATTGTTGGTATTGGATTTTGAGTAAACTAAGTGTCACAATGTGGTAATAATTCATATACGATGTTGTGGCAGCCTTTTCATTTGAAACAGTGCATGACATATACATTACCCCATCATGAAACTGAGTGTCAACGGAGCGTCAACAATATTTGGTCTTACATATTGGGTAATTAAGGCTTTGTGCGGATAAATGACCACATAACAGAACTATTGCCATCCTCTATAGCCAAAATTACAGCCTATAACAGGAAAAACAGATATTCCAAAATAATCATTATTGGAGATTACAAAACATGCAAAAAGAGATTATTGGCTGTCGAATACCTAATTTTAATAATATACAATTATCCAACCGCAAAAACAAGAACATGATATAAATCTACAGATGGACCCGCTGACAACCCTGACGACCAATTTCGCAATGGTACTGTTCTGAACTGGACCCAGACCCAACGTGACGGTCTGGAACCATTGCTAACACTACATCTGGATTATCACCCAGAAATCCATACCCAGTTTCAAGTACCATAATCATTTCCAACGATGGAGTGTATATTATTTTCTAATCTATGTTTGAATTAAGGTTAGATAATATTTTACAAAGAATAAAATTAAATTACACTTATAGCAATACTATATATCAATTCTCGTAGTCTATAGTTAATTGTCTGGTAATTAATGCTAAGTAGCTATCATCAGAATGTTCATTACTATATACCAATAAAGTTCTAACATCATTACTCATCTGTCAATTTAATTTCAGTAAGTTTATAATATAGTATTTTTGAATTGCGTATCACTTAACTTTCAGTGACCAATTTGTCAATTCAGAGGATATTGGGTGATTCTAATTGATCATTGAAAATTGTTTTTAATGATAGCTTGGATCAGATAGTGAAAACTAACAGGTACAACTTATTGTTAAAAAGCTAACATTATGGCTTCAGAGATGAGTTTTATTTATATTTCAACCTAATATACAATATGGAATCAATTAATACTGATTTATTAGTTACTTATAGTATCCCATTAGTTAAGTCTGTAAAAATACAGTTGCTGCTATAAATCCATTATCGATATCGAAAATGTAAAATTTTTTAATACTTTCGTCCTTCTTAACTGAATTGCTCTAGTTTTGATTTGAATCCGTATTTTTTTTCCTACCGAAATCTGGAATTGTCAATTTATAAACATTCTTTCAATTATTGCAAAAAGTCGATTGCTTTATAATTTTCTGAAATCTTGTACCACAATACTTGAAATCATTCAGGGTTTGAAAATCCAATTAATAATAGCTGAGTTTTTGATAAAGTATTACTATAGACTAGTATGGCTACTTTATTATTATACATATGCAACTTTAATATTTATTCTACAAATACTTTCAAATTGTTATTTAGTAGCTATATACATTGTTGGTTCTATATTATAATATATTTATTTATTTTCATTTGTAGTAATTATACTCATATATGTACATATACTATAGTAGAATATTTATCAAACTTTAGTTGAAAATTGAATATTGTAGTTCTGTTTTCAAGTGGTTAGAAATTGTAGATATTGCTAACAAAGCATCAGTACTTTCAGCTATAGAATTTAAATATTACTGTACTTGTAGTAATGAGAGGGATTGAGTAGTAAGATATTGTACAATCAGTGAAAGAGTTTGAAAGATTTGAACTGTAGTAAGAAGTTTCCAAATATCAAGTAATGAAAGATATAGTAAGTATGTATTTAAACTCAATGTATTTTCATTTTTTCAATTCACACTCTCTGATTGGCTAGCCTGTTTGGAGATGTGCTTGGCATTCATTAGTTTCAATCTAAATAGATTGGAAATACTTCATATCATTATATCAAACCCTAACTTTGCGCTAGCCAACCTTACCCCTGAAATGCTGTAAGAAAAATTAGAGGTTTTTTAAGACGGTTATAAGTACATTATTTTGCGGAAACCATTTTGGAACTGTCTTTGGAGCGTTCAAAAAATTCGGGAACGGTAACCGAACTATCGTAAGATCGTTGCCCCCTTATATAGTAGTGATTTTTCAGCCCAGCTGGTTAGCGCTAGTGACTAGCTCAATTAATATGATTCTGTACCAATTAATTCCATATAAAATAATAGTTAGTCCGCCTTTGTTAGGCTCGCGCATTTACCTAGATATCTATTGTTCATTATTCTGGCAACTTCTCGACCCACACGCAGCCGAAGGCTGAGTAGCGGCCATCGCAGGACTAAGTTTAGAACTACCTAGAACTTTATGCTTAACTCTCAACCCTCTTCTGCGAATTGAGTGTCAACAGTACTCATTAGGACTGCTAGTTTGTGGCGTAATCAAGCTTCAGAGTGGGCTCATTAGTGAGCGATGCGAACGAAGTCTCTTTCACACAGAATCCGAATACCCCTTCCTCAACAGTCATAGCAACCGACAACTCTACAGTTTCGATTACCCTACGCATTCTCTATCCTTCACTTGTTTCAATCTAGTTTTTGCTCATGGTCTGGTGAAGATACTTATAGATATGTCCTTTCCGTATGGATATAAGATGGCGGCTCCTATAGCTGTGGTTGTTGGATACCCAATTCAAACTCTATTTTGAACGTTAGAATAGTCGTTGTTGCCCAACTCGTTGTGAGCGAAGCTCACGATTTCCAGCCGCACGACTATCAGCTTCCCCACTATCTCACCTCCACGACACCAGAACCTACCTCACTGTCATCGTTGGCCTGCTCTAGAATCACGCATTCAAACAACCAGTAGCGCAATCGGACATATCAATTTACTAGTTGTAGTCGATCCCGGAGTGGTGTGGGGGCCTGCAGCTGCCCAGATTCCACCTTACATACCCGCCCACACATCCTCCGTGCTTTGCGACGACCCTGAGGTAATGTCCGAACTTACAACGAGCTTCGGTCGCGTTAGCAGCAACAATGTTGGGCCACCGGTTTCTGCATTCGTGCGGGTTTCGGGCCCGCCCAACAGTAACTTCCTCGTGGGATATCCGGGCATTTCAGCGACGTTGGTAATGGCACTTTTGGCTCAACTCTGAATTATAGACCTGTACACTAACTGTTGTGTGCGCATCAGCCACGGATAGAGGGCAAGGTTGAGATCCGGCCATCGGGAGGGGTTAGCGCTCCAGTCGGTATCTCCTACGTCTGTATCGGTCTCTATAGGAGGGAGTCAATACACCCCCATGCCGACAAGGTCATCAGCAATCACTTAGCAGCGCCTCGAAAAGATACACGGGATCTAGTCGGTAAAGAAATGCGTCTATTTCAATGCCCACCAGGAAAACCGTACGATAGTGTCCTAGCCATGGACCTTCCGTTCGTCCTTTTCATACCGTTCACTAGAGCTGGTGATGACATCGTTAAAGTTCCACCTGCAAGCCTACAATTGCCGTCACGAGTTGCGGAAACATACTACGAACTGGTTGTTTCGGTACAGGAAGGTCACCGTGACCTCAAGAAGCATGCGTTTCCTGTACCATTAAGTCGATACGACACACTATCAACCTTCGGAATGTACAATAGACCGGAATCCCAGGAGCGCGTATCAGATCACGTAGTTACACTGGGTACCAGTTTATCCCGATGGTCATTTGGACCTAATGATCCCGTCGAGATATTTGTTCGACTGACGCCCAATCCGGACTGGATGTCCAAAGCACGAAAGGTGTCGATTTCGAGAATTGTGGTAACCATAGAAGAGCAAATAACCTATAACCATGAGGGAGACGAGCCAACAACGAAGATAAATAAACTTATCTCAAAAAAGGAGGTGATATCGCAGAAGCTCCCCGAGAAGGGATATATGACGACCGTCAACCTCATGTTTCCTGCAAAGGAACTGCGAGATGGCGACGGGTTCTTGTCTCGAGGCAAGCCAGCATTTCCGTTACACGCAGTAGCCGGCTTCACAACGACGGCGAGTTTGTACAAAATAGAATATTTCGTTTCCGTCAAAGTGTGTCCACAAAACTTCTCGGGCCACTGTTCATATTCGCTAATCCATGTCAAGGCTCATATGTCCAGTTGCAAGGATATTCAAGTCCGGCAGAGGATAATAGTCTCGCCGTTCGACCACCAAACCTGTATGGATGAAATGGATGCAATAGAATTGGCTGCCAGAGATGCATATCACATTAACATCGAAAATCCTATGCTGCCTGCGGCCACGATAATACGACCCCATGACCCCTGCGCATTGCATTGTTTAGGCATGACAATGGTTGGCAATAAACGGAAGCTATTGATTGAATAACCTCGCGCGTCTTGGAAAGATTTCGGCATCTACTTGCTTGTGAGATAATTACTGCCATCGTACTCCTTCCAAGATCAATATTATTTGCAAGGCTCAGGCGGGTTGGTCGATAATATGGTGTTGGTTTGGATGATCGATGACAATTTAGGTTACTACCATGTCTGATGACGGGCGACAACTAAGCGTTTCGCCAGATTTCTCGCATATTATTTCCCGCATGTAGGGTGAAGAAGCTTTGATTCCCTTGATTACCCTCATTGTGTGGTTAACGCTACGGTTGCTTATTCGCACGTTCTCTCGTATTGCGTCTGCGTTCGTTGCACGTTTTAGTGGCGAATGGTACTTGTTGCTTCGTGGAGTTTGGGACCGGCTATCTCATTTTATTTTTGAGTATCTGTACGAGATGTGTACTCAGAACGAGGGTCTGGTAATACCCGCACCTTTAAATAGTGCAACTGAAAACTCAACGGTAGTGTGGATATTGGCATGAAATGTAAAGGAGTCCTCATTGCTCTCGATGCCAGTTCTCTGGTAACATTTTGAATGCACGTTGGATTACCCCGCCAGAGGTGAATATTTTTTTTAATGCAGTGTATAATACATGCAGGTCATTCAGAAGTATGAATACTCTGGATCTAAAACGGAAACTTTATCTACTGCGCTTGGTCTCTGCTTTCCCTTTCTAGAATAACATCCTCTAACAGCGTATACATCATCCCCATCACCTCCATCCAAAACCACCTCAATATTCTAATAACTTCTAGCAACCGCCGAATCAAAGTCCACCACTGTACCTCCGCGACCATCAATAACAATGTTTCTCAGTCAATGATCTCCATGCAGCACCTCTGCCTCGTGTATCTCTTGGAGCACTTGCAAAGCGCAGAATGCAATTTGCGGGGTCAGACAACTGATCTTCGACAATCGATACCGCGCCGGGAATGTACTCTAGTACCAGGGCGCACAATGGATGGTCTGTGCAGATGCGGAGGTTCTCAAAGAGCTCATACTCCCCACAACTGCTGCGACATCGAAAGAGCTGATCTAGGGCAGGCATCTTGAGGGCGTCGTAGCAGTAGGGTACGCACTGTCGTGATGGCACTGAGAAAGGCGGTAGGAACATTTGATGATGGATCAGGGCGGCGTAAGCACGGTAGTCGTGGGTGAATGTGTCGCAGTTTCCGAAGGTAGTAAGCGCATACTAGAGGAGTTAGCAACGCGACGACAGAGTTGGAGGTGAGACAGCGGAAACATTTAAAAACACGCTGATCTCTAGTAACAGAAGCTAGCATGACTAGACTCAAGGGGCCCTCATGAAGCACTCGTAGAAAGTAAACGTGTCAAGACTGGTAATTACGGCAGAGGGGTGGGTTGTTTGAGAACGGTTCTGGGAGGTATGTAGGGTATAGGGTTTTATGAGTAGGTGATGAACAGGAACGAGCGCGCATAGTGAATCGGGTTGGTCAGTCGGCGCAGGGATGTATCGCACCAGGGGAAGTGAGGTCTGCCAGTTGGGCGCACCCATGGTGACGGTGACGGAACAAAGTGGTTGATGCTGTTGGTGGTGAGTGAAATCAACTGCGGTTAACAAACTGGGTGGCTCCACCTCATGCATACAGCCAGGCGCCTTACTAGGGGCGTGGCGACGCCCGGCGCCCACACCTAACAAGCTGCTAGCGGGGCACCTTGTAAATCCCGGAATTTTTTTCAAAATTGCAAATTGCTCAACAACCACACAATGGAGAGAATATCAGAGAGAGCAGTATAATAGACAACTCCAAGGCCTACATGTCAATCCAAAAATCAAGTCAAATGGTCCGATTTTGAGTGTTGAAATACTGATTGCTAGAAGCTTAATTCAACTATCTAAGAAGGCCACAAGGCCATATATATACGGTACAAGCACGTACGTACTCATCTAAATGTAGAGACGGCTGAGCTTTGTCAGCCCGTATCACAGCTACTCCGTCAGCCCGTATCAGAGCCAGCCCTGTCAGTCCGTCATGAGAGTCAGCCCAGTCAGCCCGTATAAGATCTATTTATGCAACACTCCCCCCTCTTGCTACGCTCTGTGGAGCAAGAAACAAACAAACAAACAAACAAACAAACATGATGCGCAACTTGTGATTGCCATAGGTAGCCTCCTTAAAACTGTGCTTGAGAAGTGAGCAGGAAAAGAGTACTACCATAGCCTTAAACCTTAAATTGACCTCCACTTACCATGAATCCATTGCTTTAGTGAACTTCATATGCTTATCTTGCTTAAGGGCTTTCGTCAGTATATCCACCACATTTTCATTCATGTGTACGTAGGAGTAGTTAACTATTTGGTGTTTGTGCAGATCTCGACTGTTGTGATAGCAAATGTCAATTTGCTTAGTTCGAGCTTTGATGCTTCCCATGGTAATCAAAGTGAAAGCACCCTGACTGTCGCAGTTGATTGGCAGTGGTGGTAAGTCTCTCTGAGAACTGTGAATATTCTTTTGCAACTGGGGTAACCATTTCACATCTCTGGAGGCCTCCGAACAGGTGATGAATTCGCCCTCAAAAGTTCGCATGACGATAAGGTCTTGGTTCTGCAACTGCTACGAGACTGCTCTATTGTTTGCAAGAAATACATGACCTCGCTGCGATTTGCAGATTGCGCAGTCATTGGCCCAATCGGAATCCGGGTACCCTACAAGACTATTGTCGATGTCGATGCTGATGCCGATACCATTGCTGGTGAAATTAAGTCGAAAATCAGCTGCAGATTTGAAATTCTACAGATCTCTCTTCGCAGAAGTCGTATAACTGGTTAATAGCCGCGAATTGTAACGAAAAAGTGCAGCGACCTCAATGGAGATATCTGGCCGAGTTTGAAGTGCTGTGTATATTAGTGATTCCATGACTGCTTGATAGTCTGTAATATCTTTCAGTTCCTTCTCCCCCTGATTGTTGGCCACGTTCAACGTTACATTGCAATCTATGTGTGTCGAGACACCGTGAATATGCTCCATGCCGAATCATCTAAGGATTTTGGTGATATAGGTTTTTGAGTGAGACCAATTCCAGTACCAATTTCATTATGGTAGATCTGGATGACAAGGAATTGGTGTGCCGGCCCGAGGTTTGTGATCATATATTTCTCTGAGAGTTTCTCCTTCACCACAATCACGGCTTAGGCAGTGGCCTCACAATATGACGTGGAGATATTGTCGTCAAACAGAAGTATCAGAATACTGTTGCCGCGGAAATGGAGGTTGGGATCGGCAGAGAACAGTGTAAACCGAAGAGAGATTAGAATGGCATTGATATTGTCCTGCCAAAGCCGTGGAGCCTGTTTAAGGCTGTAGAGAGCTTTTCTGAGTGTAACAATAATCTTTGGTGTGTTGAGGCCCTCTGGCAATCCTTCTGGAAAAGGCTTATAGATGTCATCGCCGATTTCGGGAATTACGAAAGCAGTAACTACATTCAAGTGGTCTATATTGCTCCCATATCTCGCGATGAGAGAAATCAGATACCGAAATGTCGTTAGCTTCCCCATAGGTGTATAAGTCTCACCAACATCCATCTGCTCCTATGCCTTTATGACTTGGCGTCCTTTATACCATGTGGACCCATCAGGGTTGTGTTTAGTCCAATAAACCCACTTACTGCCAATTGGCTTAACTTACAGTTGCCTTGATTCCCGGAAGTTGAGAGCGGAGAAGATGGTATTGAGTAGGATCAAAGTGCTGTTTTCCTCCAGGGCATTTTTCCAGTGATCTCGATGAGGGCTTTCAATAGCTTCCGGCTATCTGAATGCATCTTCTATGGATGCCATTAATACTTCTGTGGAGGTTTGGCCTTGGCTTCCTGTAACATGACTCACTATCAGCGGAGCTGGAGATACTGGTGGGAGTTGGATTGATGTCTTCATTGCTGCTGCCGAAAGCTGGGCAGCCAGATTCTTGCTGCTGAGGTGCAGGCTGTAGCCGATGTTTTCTGCATCTGGTGCCGAATGCTTGGCAGTCTAATCCTGTCAGCACAGGTGCCAGCTCTGGGCGTTTTCTTGTTCCTTGTCAGGAGCTGCATGCATGTGAGATGTGGAATCAGCACCTACTCTAGTTTCCGTCGGAAACTCCCGGGTGTTAAGGACGGCTCCTACGGCTCTAACAGTACCTCATACCGTCTGACGGAGAATTACACACTTCCAGGCGCATTGAATACTTACCTCCTTTACTTTGTGCCTGGAGTGTGGTGATGTATAAGTACCATCAGGATGACAACTGTGTCTCACTATTCGCAGGTGCTGCATTAATGCTGTAGCCGTATACACCACGCCTGGCAAAGATTATGGCTTTCTTCGGCCGATAGCCACATGCCACACTCTCCCCATATATGTTTATCATTGAGATCTTAATACATATTGGAATACAGTCTTCACTTCGGATACATTGCTTGCCATTGCATTTCCTTCGCCAATATCGTATTTTACACGTCTGAAATATACTGTCCAATATTCACATGCTCTAGTACTATGCCATCAGTTCTCCACATTCTGCGTTGATCCATCATCAGCTTGCGATGGTTCTTCCTCCTCATCTGTATCCGCATCGTCGCCATCCTCGCACTCATACCTGTCGACATCACTGGTTCCAAGGTCAAACCTACAATGCTGTCAGTCCTCATCATTCTGTGTTGCTCCATCATCGGCTTGGGATGCTTTTTCCTTCTCATCTGCATCTGCATCATTGCCATCCTTGCCCTCATGCCTGTTGACATCACTGTATCCCAGGTAAATCCTCTCAAGTTCAGTTGGGGGCTGTCATCGCCAGGTGGCAGTGGGTATGGCATTGTACTTGTCACTTTTGTCACCTTCATCTTCGTGATCCCTGCTGCTGCCTGGCATCCCAAAATGCACTTTATCATCCATGCAATTGTTGGCTATTGGGATGTTTGGGTCAGTGCTTCCGATCTCAGGTTCCTCAAGAGCCACTTCAGAGGTCAAATAGTCAAAATGAATCGCATTGTCAACACACGCTGCTTCTGCGCTGATAACCATGGGAGGCATTGGGTTCTCCGCCTGTTGGATCTGACACTTGACTGTAGCAAGAGTGGTTTTGTACACCCTCTGATGGTAGCTCTCTGGTAGTTTGTTCCAGGTATTCATCAAGAATGTATATATGTCTGCAACACCAGGCTAGGTTAACAACTTGCGTCCCATTGCAGTAAAGCAGGATTCGTTCTTATCATCGCCATTCATGTAATTGAAGTAGTTCCAGTGATTAGGTCTGTCCGCTTTCAGCTTTGACTTGGAAGCTTTTGGATGAACAACTTTGTTCATTTGCCACTCAAGGAGAGCATGATACAATGCGGTGCAGGTAAACATGATCAGTGGCGAGGATATCTGACCGTCCATGTCGTCAATCATGGAATTACAAATTTCATTAGGATACTTACCACGGTTATTCGCCTGATGATAAAATGTGATGTAGATAATGCACGGGATAGCTTTTGCCAGAATGTAAAGTGGAGACTAGCTATTTGTTAGCAGCTTTCGACTCTGTCTGTGTTGGATTTGGGCCACGTACACCACTTTCCACACGCTCTGCTATAGAAAAATGAAACTTACTGCCTGCCAGAAAGGAATCAATGAATTCCAAACACTCTGGGTCAGATTCAAAGATGTGAAGATCTTACAGCTCTGCTATGTTGTTACTTGCAAATTGAGTAAAATGGGATATAACCTTATTGACTTGTGGTCGAATCTGGTACCGGTTTGAGTGTGTAATGTGGGCCGTTGCTTCAGCATATCTCTTTCAAGATCTCCTTTGTCTATGTCTGAAATGCTATGGACCAAATGTTGTTTTGCTGCATAGCGGTATTCCAGTACGTTACCATTATCTGCCAATGTGGGACTTCAGCAAAAGCTTTCGAAATGTGTCACATTGAATAACTTACCATCTCCAACTGTCTGGCACTTATAAACAGCCGTCTGTTCCATCTGCAGAGCTCCAGGAGTCTACCCATTGCAAACACAACCCTCGTCATGAGTGAGTGACCAAATCGATGGATGTTGCAACTGCCGGAGATCATTGATCAAGGTGTAGACACCATCTGTGGTTGCAATTGCCACTGCCTCTGTCGGTGATTCTTTTCAGTAGCTCACATTCGCAGTGGATATGGAACGATGGTGTGGGCTTCTGGATTTGGCATAGGGGTAGGCAGGATTCCAAGACTGCTGGGAGGGGTGGGACTGATAACAATGCCGGATGTGGGGCTGGATACAATGCAACATGTTGAGATTCCTCCAGGTGCTGGTGTGTCACACCAGCTGGTACCCCTGTGGAGGTTGGGGTATTTATTGTCTGTCGCTATGCTGTGGACAGGGTTGAAGTCACATGTTGAGTAATCACTGCAACGCCAGAATTGTCAGGGAAGATGAGTCAGTGCCGTTCTGACGTTGGATTGCAGTGGCTACAGGACTCCCTCCTTGATTGGAATCTCTCCTGCCAGCCAGTAAGGAAACACGTTTCTTTTCAGGCAGAAGTTGAGAATTCCCTGTCGGCCCACACTTTTGTTGATTCTGACGATTAGCAATACTTGAAACATTACGTACGACCAGAGTCATGTCAGGGTGAGGGATTTGGCAAGACATAGTCTGATATAGATGCTCGACGTTAAGAAGGTCGGAATACTTTCCTCTGCATATATATGCAATGGCAGGCAAGACAGACGTCTATTCCAGCGACCATGGAGAGATTCAACAAAACAGAGAGGCGCAGTGTAGACCGCACTAGACTCTAAACCCTGACAATACTTGGGGACGAGATCCCTTGAAAAGCGTTCAATTATGGGGTTAACTGCCATCAGATTAAACTCAGCATTGATATTCACTGTTACAGCAACGTCTGAAGGCCTATTTGCACCGCTTGCAGGGTGTTTCTGTTTTCTTGGCACAGTTATCATAGTATTGCACTCGTGCTTGGCACAATACTTCCAACCATCAATTGTGTATATCTTCAGCTTCCCGGTGGAAATCTCCCTTTGGTAGAGCATAAAGCATTGCTTAGCAAACAATGACATATGCTCTATCCTATGCCATCAACTGTGTGTGCTGTTTCCGCTGCTAGGCGTGTTGCTAGCCATGTTGGATCGTTGAACAGTTGTGACCATCTGCAAACCGCTGAGTTTGCTGTAAGATGTACGAGGTCTGACCGGTAAAGGTCGTGCGTGTTGCACGAGCAATGTCCGATAGTGTAAACTTTCCTCACTGCAAGTACTAAATCTCATCTCGACCCTTCTCAGTCATAAGGTGTCTGGTGGTTGTACTAGAAGTTGGTTGGGCAATTGTGTGTTCATTAACCAACAAGACATATTGAACCAAGACATCGCAGGAACTCGAGCATTTTTATCCCTTCTTCCCGCCTACACCTCCATTCTCTGTTTCTCGCGTATTTCACACACCGCCAGCATCCTCAACTCTCTCAACATCACATGACATGCACAAAACAATACCTCTCATTCCAAAACTCACCTGACATCCTACATATGTTTGTATGTTCCCTCTGGGCTTCCTTCTGCTACATGCAACTGTATCATAATGCTAATGTGTCAGATGTAGATTCATTTTCAACTCACAGCAATGGCACCAAAGGGCAGCTTCAAAGGAAAGAGGAAGGCAGCTGCAGGGGCACAAATGCCGACATCAGTTATAAATTGATGCCTGATGTTGGATCGGGACCTTATAAAGGGATTCATCTCGAAACTCATCCATGGACTCATACAGATACATAATGTTTGAGGCAGTAAGGATGATAGGGCCTGGGACCACTTTTATGATATTATCTTTCTTGATACTGTCATGACTTACCACGTTGCACAATTCCAGCGAATCTGGCCACATGGCAGGAGGAGGAGGTTGCCTTTCCAGGAGTGGTGGGCAGCCGTCTGCTCATAAATGGGGCAAATGTTTTACAAAAACCATGACCAAATGACCAATTGGAGGTGGGATAACCACCGTGCCTTCGGGGATCAAGTTGATCTCTCCAATCCCCAGGAAACCAGCTAAGGGAAAGTTAAACGCACCGGTGAGTGTTTCTCTTGGTACGGTAGGGATATTCTTAGGGCAGGAATTGGGACACCAATCTGCCGGCAGTACAAGCCAGGCGACATCCTGACGGTAAGAGCATTGTATTAGAATGAGATAATCGACGAGAATGATGATGATGAAAACTGGGCGGATTCTGGCGCGCCAAGCGGTGGAACGAGCCATCCTAGCAATAGCCATGGCATTGATGACGGCGAGAGCGAGGAGGACACACAAGGCGGTGAGACAGGGACCAGGAAAGAGAAGGGAACAAAGGATGGGAAGGGGAAAGGGAAGGGGAAAGAAAAGGGGAAGGTGAAGGCATTGAAGAAAGGGAAGGGGAAGGGAAAGGTAAACGGTAGAGGGAAAGGTATTGTTGAACAAACCCCAGGGGGAGATGGTATTTCTCGTGCCGTTGCTTTGAATTTGGGGAAGGAAATGTATAAAGCAAACTGGGACACGGAGGGCTGACTACAGCGAGTATATTTACAGCCGGAAGCATCGCCCGCTGTGTTAATTTCCTCAGATGATGATGCTGACTCTACTGAGTCAGATGACAAATCTGACTCAGAACTTGATTCTGATGTGGATATGCACATGGAGGATGATAAGGACGCACCAGACGGCGTTGATTTGGATGGTGATGTGGATATGCAAAGGGATCGTGATGATGAAGAGGAGGAAGATGAAGTGGAGGAAGATGAGGAGGAGGAGGATGAGGAGGAGGAGGATGAGGATGAGGAGAAGGACAAGGATGATGATGCTGGCAAAAAACCTTGGACGATTGGCCAGGGAGAGATGGTAAATACATCAGCTGATGACGTAGATACTATGGTAGACAATCTGCCAGTCGTGCGACATGAACAAGGGGAGGAGATGTGCGAGTATACCCCACAGCTATAACCTCCGGTGCCTGCCCCACGGCCACAAACCCCAGAGCATCACCCACGACCACGAACTCCGGAGACTCATGCCCTCAACAGGCTGTAGCATTTTGGGCTTCTGACACCTCAAAATCCTCACCTGGCAGTGCCAAATCTGTGAGAAGCTGAGCCAGCCGGAATCACCTCCGATGTGGATGTGGATTAGCAGCTGCTCGGTCAATCAGCAGGTGGAGACAGTCTTCTCCCAGTCTCTCTCCCCAATGTCTCTCTCCCCGATGCCTCACCGCATGAGGCGCATCTAGACCGCTCGGTATGCGAGGAGTGAACCAGTGCTCGCATTGCAGAGGAGGCGATGGTTGTTGTATACAGGTTAGGGTTAGATTCTTGTATTGTTTGGTTCCTTTGTTCCAATCTATTAATCTCAGACATTGAGTATTATACACGTCGTGAGGTTTTTGAATCACTCAGGGTTTATTTTGTGAATGGGTTTTGTATTGGTTTGATTGTATTCATTGTCTTATGGGACATCACACATGGTGTGTCTTTGCAGCTCCTGGCCTGTAAAGAACCTCCTTGTGATGGTGTTTAGGCTCAATACACCTCTGAAGTTAGCTGAAAGTATCGTGAGCTTACACACTAGGCTGCTCAGTCCCAGCACCAACTTTGGTCTCTGGATACAGTGTATGCTCCGCTCCTCATGTGTCGTCGACAATGCCAGAGAAGACCCCTTTCCGTTGCGCTGAATTTTCATGCTGAAAGAAGTTCACTTCAGACAGCTGGCGACTTAAACATAACTAATCACACCATCCTGAACACCTTCAAGTTGTACGCCAGAAGAATTAGACGATTCGCATCGCTCCCCGAGATGATGAGCCCGCTCAGCAGCTTCAATCCACCACCCACAAAGATTCAATTGAAGACTTGGGCATGTTTCCCTACCTCGAATACGTTCAACACATCGCTGACTCTGAGTCTCAACCACCGCCACCTCCTCCGCCGCCAACAGACATATACCTTAGCACCGTTGCTCCGCTGTTCAATTATATTGCTGAGCAATGGGAACACGATGCTTAGGGTTGCCTTGAGACGAACCTTCAAAACAATGCCTACTTCCTGTTTACGACGCGTTCAGAGTACAAACATATCCAGTGTGGGGTCAAGATGAAAGGCATGATGACGTACTATGACAAAGTGCTGATGGAAGAAATGACCGCTCTGTGTTTCCCAAGCTTCAAAAATGGTGATCGCTTCCAGACACTTGTGGCTAGCACTCCAGATGATTAGGCTCTCAGGGAGTGGGAACTACACACTCTCGAGAATATGAGATGGAATCACAATCACCAATGCCCTATCGAATACTGAAGTCGAGACATCATCAAAAGCATAGGATGGTCGATCCGGCATGCAGCCTACACCGAGCATCTCAATAATGCCCCACAGCGTTGCTTTAACTGTGATACACCACCGAAACGCCTCTATACCATAATGCTCACTGCGTACTGGTGGTGTGAGACACACGGAAGGAGAGATACTTTAGGATAATAACGTGCTAATCGATGTTTAGTCAACTGTCAGGGTGGGGGTTACAGTGGTTCCCTTGATCATCATGTCCAACAGAACACATCTCTCGAATTTGGCTGGCGATAAGACAGAGTGGCTAGTATATTTGACAATTGGCAATTAATCGTCGAAGATCTGCCAAATGCCCTCAACGCACAGCGTGGTAATGATTGCTCTCCTGCCGATGCCAATCATGAACTACACTATTCCTTAGAAGCAGCTGGATGGGCAGCAGCAAACAAACCCAGAGGTGCTGAACAAAGCATTCTGGTGGGTACTCCAGCCTCTCATGTTTAAAAAAAATCATGGCGCTGAGAGCGGGTATTTCAATGATCCCTCTGCAGATGGCAACTTCAGGCATTGCAAACTGGTTTTAGCAGCATGGATTGCGGATTACCCAGAGTGGAGCGACCTATATCATCCTGTACGGCATGACTGTTTTTGGTGCGAGTGTCCAAAGAACAAAATTGAAGATTATGTCACTCCTGGCAAGCAACAGCCCCGGTGGGATCACAAATTATATAGAATGTTCTGCGATGCCAACATCAAGGCAGCAAATGCCGAAGTCTTCTCCATCAGCAAAATGTAAATTGGTCTCGAAGACACACACAATCCTCCTAGACACTCCGGGCCACCTCACTAGTGCTTCTAAGTACTTCTAGATGCTCCTAGACTTTCCAAGAGCATTTTTAGGTGCTTCTGAAAGCACTTGCAGTTATGGTGGGGCATTCAAGATGCTATGAGATTTGACTTACTGAATGGTCAAATTTTGGGGCTTCTAAGACCTCTGCCAAAATCTGTGGGAGACTTCGACAGATGCTGAGACTGCTGCACAGCGCTGCGGGAGTTTTCGTGCCGTATCCTCACAGCAGTGGTTCCTACATAACCACGATGCATTTCATCTTATCATATTTGTCTTTGTGAAAGTCCCAAGCTTCGCTACATTATAATATGCCATGCACTATTTAAGTCGCTCTATATATATACATATGGTCAATCTGGCTGCAGATGGTACTCGAGCAAAACCAGAGGAGCACCTGGGCACGCCCATTGGGAGAGATGCACCACTTGGAGGCCGTTGTGGTGAAAAAATGAAGCTAGAAGGCAGAGAGCCCACCATCAACACTCAACAGCACCTCTCCCGACATCCAAAGGAAATTTAAGAGAAAGAGCGGTTCTGGTTCTCAGAGCATAGGAATTGTGTGAGAGGTTATGATACTACAGGGGTTTGAGGATCCACAAAATTGCGTGAATGAACGAAATCTCAGACAGATCTCGGACAGAGCGAGTGAGACCAAATGATGGGAATGATACAGTGTGGATTTTCATTGCATGATAAAATGAGATGGAAATGAGATGATGTCTATCTACTCCTGGGTCTGCCAAATATATACTCCCCATGACTCTGTCCACCTCCGTTACAACTGTATCTTCGTACAACAGCCATCGCTACTTGACGATGTACTTGGAGGCCGTGAATTAGTGAGTTTGAAGATGAACTTGGAGACTGAGAGATTGAGTGATGTGAGAGATGTACTTGGAGGCTGTGATTGAGCGAGTTTGGAGATGCACTTGGAAGGCTATGATCATGTGAACTTGGAGGCAGTAATTGAGCGCGTTTGGAGATACACTTGGAGGCTGTGAGTGAGCGAGTTTGGCGATGCACTTGGAGGCCGTGATTGAGTGAACTCAGAGATGCACTTGGAAGCTGTAATTGAGCATCATGTGAGATACATTTTGAGGTCATGATCGATCAAGATTGGAGGAGTACTTGGAGGCGGTTGATTTGGAGGCGATTGATCTGGAGGAGATTGGTCTGAAGGCGGTAAATTCGGAGGCAGTCAATCTGGAGGCTGTAGATTGGGAGGCATGTGCGATGGAAGCTGAGACTCTATTCATTGGATAACTGGGAATTGTGGTAATGTAGAGAAGTGAGTACCACAAGGTCCGCTGAGAGCTGAGAGACTGACTGGCAGCGGGAAACAGTCGATCTTGGGATGAGGCAGTACACGGTGTAAGCAGTACTCGGTCTATGGTATACTTGGTGAATGCTGTACTCGGTGTATAGTGTAGTCAGTGTTAACTCTTGATCACGGCATGGATGGATAGAGAAGGATGACTTAACTGCGTGAGCCTAGGTGACGGTAAAGTTGAGGACAAGAAGGAGAGAGATGAGATGAGATAGGGCAAATTATCATGAGAAACTGGGACTTAGAGAATTTCGTGTGCGAGTCAATTTACCAACCCCAATACGGCAGGTACTAGTCCCGATCCGGCGTGTAATAATACCGATAAAAGGTCTTCCCAACCTACCCAGGCAAGTTATAGAACCACTTATTTCTTGTATCCTCCAGATCATTCTCATCTTTATCCCCCATCACTCTCTTTCTCCTCCACAACTCCACCATCATTGCAGAACACAAAGTTCAGTCATCCCTCTCTATCGCTCCATGCCATGATTATTAGTTGACAACAAGTGCAGCAGACACTGAGTACAGCATACACCAAGTACTGCATACACCGAATGCAGCAGTCACCAAGTACAGTATACACCGAATGCACCATTCATGGAGTACAGTATACTCCAAATGCTGCATTCACCGAGTACAGCATCCTACCAAGATTGTTTTTCTTCCCTTCATTCCCATGATTACCACTTGACCCCTGAATGTAGCCTCCAGCGTGCCTCCCTATACAATCGACCGCCATCAGCCAGCTCACCATGAGAGGTCACTGGTAAAGTCACCTTGTCACATTCCCAGGTTTGCGAGTCAACTAACTGATGAATAGAGTCTCAGCACCCGGCGCACCATCCAGCGACGGTCTCCAAGTCCTGGTCCAAACTCGCTCAAACACGGCCTCCAAGTGCATCTCCAAACTCACTCGATTACGGCCTCCAAGTGCATATCTCCAAATTCGCTCTATCACTGCATCCAAATTTGGACAAGCCTGGCTTCCAAGTGCATCATCTAACTCACTCGATGACGACCTCGGGGTGCATGTTGAATTTCACTCGATCAAGGCCTCCAAGAGTATCTCCAGTTATACTCGACTACCGCCTCCAAGTGCATCTGCAAACTTGCAACATCACGGCCTCGGAGTGTATCTCTGAGCTTAGTCGATCATCATTTTCAGGCGTACTTCGAATTGCTCTCAAAAACCGCCTGTAGCCAGTCCAGATATACCATGTGTAGATGGGTAGCTAGATAGATACATTCATACATTGATACATAAACGACAATACAAACTGAATTCATGTGTTTTTACAATCGTAGAATAATAAGTAGTAGCTATGAATTCCTGGCCCACCAGCAGTGTTCCCAAAGAAGATGTTGGTTTTCCCAGACTGCTCTTCTGTGATTCAAGGTGCTCCCAGACATGTCGTCGGTGCTCCCTGATTTGTTGCCTGCGCTCGAAGCCATAGTGCCAGCACTCACTGTCTTGTCGCTGGCGCTCCCAGTTGTGTCACTGGCGCTACCAGGTGCTCCCGGGTGCATCCAAAGTTCTCTCCTATGTTCTGTGGTGTTCCTAAACATATTCCAATCACTCCACTGGTACACCTGTACCCATCATCAGAGATCTCAGGTACTCCGAAAGCGGACCAGAATGCCATCGTAGGGTCTGATACTCTCCTGAAATTGAAGTACTAACTTTACACTCCACATCCTCGCAGACACTCCTGGAGACTTCAATCATCTAAAATACATTGTGCTGATGTCGTGCCATGTTCGCCGAAGATTCAACGTATTTCAACATATTCCCTGTACCGTGAGCGACCTCCCTAAGCCTGACCTGCTCCATACAATGCAGATCAGCATCCTTGACCACTTCCAGAAGTGGATTTTCCACTTCACAAAGATGCATGAGCGGCTTGAAAAGTACAATGCAATCTGATCATCTGTGCCTGCTTATCACGACCTCACGCCAAAAGATTAGTCTTTTAAACAAGTTTCTCAATGGAATGGGAAGGAAATGAAGGAAATGAGCCGGTACCTGCTTGGAGTTGTAACCCAGTCTCTATGAGGCAGAAGCCCCACTCAGAGTCCCATATTCATTCACCCAATTGAGTACACACGGGCATTGTTAGACTTCTATATGTATGCTCAATATAAATCGCATGATGATGCAACATTTAGCTACATGGAGGATGCCTTGAGTCGTTTCAACACCTTCAAAGAGGTTTTCTTGCTCGGGCAAGCCGCCAAAAAGGTGAAGGCCAAAACCATTGCACTGAGGATGGAACTCGTTCAGAAGCGAAAGGTAGACAAGGAATCACTTGCTGAAACTTGGATGCTGTCCAAGTAGCGGCGCAAAATGAATGCCTTGCGGGATTATATCAGCCACAAGATAGACATATTCAAGCAGTTAGTTGCTGACTTCAACTATCTGAACATCGACTTGATGTCTCATTGGGTCGAACTGATTCGTCAATTTCGGAGCCTTGGAATAGTAATCTGCTGAGAGACCTGAAGAAGCACATAACATGAATCTCAAGGAGGGTTGGAACACCTCCAGTCACACTCTCAACTACCTGCCAGAAGTAATCACCTTTCAGAGGCGCATTCTCAGCTTCGAAATCAGAGAGCACAATCCCCAATCCCTTGCTGAGCGTCGGGAGCACACCACTGCCGCCTGGAAAGTCCTCTGTTCGGGCGCTGATCTGGCAGGCGCCCTGAGCCCCCAGTCTTAAGTGACGCCCAAATTGTTGGAACCCCAAAACCGCCATGATGAAAAGCATCCTGACACTATGATCAAAAACCTCAGAGCATCACTTGACAATACGCAAGACGTAATACACAGCGTGGCAATATACTGCGGTATGTGGGCATGTATCAAGCATAAGAGTCGTAACCAGACGTATGTATTGGATGAACAACTGCACGCACTGGAGCTCTGTATTGATCATGGCATCAAGGTTGACGTTGAGGGTTTAGATAGTGAATGCATATCTCAGATGTGTCGATGCACAAGAAGCAAGAGCTGGTGCAGATGGGATCGACAGAATGACAGGGTGTGGGTAAAGCAATGACAAGGGAACTGTTAAGGCGCGCTGAATGGGCATCTCCCGTGGCAACTGCAACGACTGTTCAAAATCAAACTCCTAAACCAGGATGGAGCCTTCGTTGAGTACTAGTGAGCCCAGGTGCTCACCAAAATACCTGAGAACTCTGGTAACTTGAATCCCGTCTCGAAATTTGTACATGTGAGAAAAGCACCAGCAGCTGTTTCTTTGCAAGTTTTCTGCGTGGGAAACATTGTCAGTTGTGCGCACATAATTCCAGAGATAGCTAATTGTAGTAAGAGAGGAGATGGATGAAATGAGCAATGGATTGTCAATAGCCATATAGATCTGGCGACATGGAATGATGTGTATAATTAGTAAAGAGAGAATTGCATTTTGCACACAGGTAGAAGGAATATGAGGAGATATTTTCACAGCATCACCCATTGCATTGAAATCCCGATGCCAGCGCGTACCCAATAAACCTTTTCCGTCGTATGGTCAATGTTGGCGACAATGCCAGAGTGATCATGTACAATAGAAGACCTACAGAACGAGAAGAAACGGTGAAACAGCAATCAGAGGGAGTTATGCAATGCAATGCATTGTATTGATACTGGGTGCAGGGTTATCTGCCACCGTGGTGTCTCTGATGGCTTTGACAGAACGCGTACACTCCAACGGAGCCATTAAGTTCGAACGGAATTTGTAATTGCTGATGGGATCTGTTACTTATCTGCATAGGTTGACTATCTTGTCCTCGGAGAGGCTCACCTCCGGTATCTCTTGCCTCAACATATTCCTCAATATCTGGTACTCCAAATATCTCAATCCCACTGTTTCCATGGTGAGATGACACAGGTGCATTTCGTTTGTCGTCGAGGACGACTTCTGAGTGGGCTGTTAACTTCTGGAATTCGGGATTTGATATCCTCTACAATGTGTTTGAGTCATTTGTGTACCCTACAATTATGCAGGGCTTTGACCTCGAGCTGAACTTGCCCTGGCAGCACTTAAGTTCGGGAATGAGTCTACTGCTTCAGCATCCAAATTAACGTACATTGTGGAGGGAGGTTTGGTATGATATTTCGTGGCCGTCAGCATTGTTCATCAGTTTGCCAAATCCATCGAGCAGCTTAAATGGCGTTTCGTACTGTGCTTGATAGCAATCGGGATCATTTCGTTTGAGGCCTTCATTTGGTGATCTTTGATGGAAATAGAATGCGGTATTAACTACTTCTTCCCAGAACTGAATGGGAGCCTGGGAGTCAATCATTATCGCCTGGGCAGTTTCAGTAATTGTATCGATCATTCGTTCACCAACACCGTTCTTATGGTGCACGAATGCAGGGCATGCTTCGTATATAGTACCGCAGGCTGCATGGACATAACAAAAGATCTTAGTTTCGTGTTCTCCCTGTCCATTAATGCACAGGAGTTGCTTAATTTCGTATCACCTTGAGTCGACTCGCCCCTGAAATTACAGCTAGGCGGAGGTGCAGGTCTTGGCTTGCATATTTGGGAGTAGTTGTATCAATGTGTACTTTGTGTTGTCGTTGATGAATAGTATGTAGTATCGATTGTTTTCCAAGGTCAGTGTAGAGAAGGGATCGCACACATTGCAATGTTCAAGTGCAAAAGCTTCGTAGTGCACTTCACTGGCACTGTACTGAACCTTTGCTTGGGCTTGGGTTGAATGCAGACTGTGCACATTGAATCATCGTGTTTATATCCGCCAATCAGAGTTTTCATGGCTGTAGGATGTTATGTGGGCTAGTGGTCAGTACAATAGTCTTGATTCTGTGATTGTGAGAGACTTTTGAGTGGACTTCGTTATTGATGCGGTAGGTGCTCTTGGAGGCGAGATTTTTCTTGGAGGTGAGCTTTCTCTTAGAGGTGAGCTTTCTCTCTTTCTCTGTCTACCGGTCTTGGTAGTCAATGATAGGAGTGTGGTTGCGGGAACAATGAAATATAGGCCATTGACTAATTTTCCAGCAATGGTGCAGGAAGGTGGCGAAGTTATGGAGCATTTTCCTTTCTGAATATAGTTGTATGCCCGCTCAAATCAAATTGGTTGTTCGATATTTTGATGAGCTGAAAAGTAGGAGCCTTGAGGGCTTCGACTTCATAGCTCTGTATGACATTGATACAATCTTACTGCATGACAGTGACTGAGTTGTTGTCTGCGAGTTCGATTACTATCGGAAGTGAGAGCTCTTTGAACATTACGATGCTTCTGCGGTCATTGCACATGTGGTGTGAAGCTCCGGAATCAATGACCCATTTTGGAGCGGTGGCGACAGTACAAGGTGTTAGTCAGAAGGTATCGCAGTCTCCCATTGTAGCGAGAGCAGCTGTACTAGTATCTTTCTTTACTTTCGACCATTCCTTTATATGTTTGTAGGGGACTCAATCAACTTTGACGTGGCCTGGGAGCCCACACTGGAAGCAAATGCACTGATTGCTGTTTCCTCCCTCCTGAGCACGATTTCGCTTTCTGCATGCATCTGTAGTATGGCTGTCAATTTTGCGATAGGTGCACTTGCTCTCGTGGCTATCACCGCTTTCACCGCTTCCACCGCTTCCACCGCTTCCACCGCTTCCACCGCTTCCACCGCTTCAACCGCATCCACTGCTTCCACCTCATTCACTGCTTCCAATGCTTCCACTGCTTCCACCGCTTCCACCGCTTCCACTGCATCCAACACTTCCACCGCTTCCAATGCTTCCACTGCTTCCACTGCTTTCACTGCTTCTACGGCATCCACAGCTTCCACTCCGTCCACCACGCCCATGGCCTAGGCCACGGTAGCCGCCAGATTGGGAGAATAGGGCAGCCTCCTGGGATGCATCTCCAAGTGCCTTGGTAAGGATGGTTGTATTATCTTCTTCTAGAAGATTATGCATGGCTTCTTCAGGTGTGGGCAACGATCGTCAATCATTCAGGACCATTAATATCATCGCACACTGTGACGGCAATGATGTGAATACTTGCTGGCGGATATTGCGATCAGTGATTGCACCGTCTGTATGGTCTAGTTGTGTGCAGTAATTACTAAGCGTGGTGAATTATGCTTTCAGTGATTCGTCCACCTCATCAGCGAAATGTAAAATGCCTTGAACGTTATAACTGAACAACTCAGCAACTCTGAACAGCCACACTGATCCTTGCAGATGCTCCCAGATGCTCCCAGATCAGCTGAATGCAAAGCAATGTGCTCTTCGGCGCTCTGAGACAACTTGACCAGTGCTCCTGAATGCTCCAGAAGTTGTGGAACATGATCCAAGAATATCCTGAAGAGTGTATAGTTGTCTTCAAAATGGTTCCAAATCGAACTATTATGATGTGCAAATTTCGGAGCTATAGAGAGTAGTGGCTGCTTCTGCAAGCGTATACCAGTGCACCTCGAACCTGGAGCGATACTCTCTGGGAGTGATTATTATAATGTTTATATCAAATAGTAAAATTCAATTAACTATCTTCTGCACACCTCGATTCAGGCATTGTAACTTCAATACACAGTCCAGTAGGTATCTAATTTCACATGATAATTTACATGCCATATGCTATCGATTCTATCTGATGCAGCATTAATCTCTCACACCAAATGTGCAGGTCGAACAATTGCTCCGATAGGTACAATATGCAACGTATCAGTCAGTTTGACAACCCGGATGAACCCGTCAACACAAGCAGCCCAACCATGGAGCTCTTTGTACTTTGTTGTAATCACCACCGCATATTCTTGTAGTTGAGAACATAATATCCATTGTTGGGTCTTCTTCCACCTCTTAGAGAGGTTCAATAACATGTTTCCCATGGGTAGGCGCTCCTGAAATTGGAGGATCTGATTTGGTGGAGTACGGCTGAAGTATAATACAGGAAAAAAAGGAACTCGGCCTATGAAGGTGTTATCAAAGTCACTGTCCATATATTGGACCCAGATGTTATGAAATTCAGGTATGATCCCTTGGTTGGCATCGGTATATTCCACCTTGCGATCAAGTCCCAGATGCTCAACAGATGTAGGGCAGTGAAATGGTTGACGGTAGTACAACAGCCCATTCTGAAGTTTAATGAATATACTGTCTATGAGTATATTCTGATCATATCTGAGCATGAGTCCACTAACATCACGTCCCCAGTCGTCTTCAATTTCTATAGAGCATAGCGGTCGAAAGTTGGGAATTCCGAAATCTACTGATGCATCTCAGTATGAGGTTAAGTTGATGCTTCTGCACACAACGTGGAGATGAGTTTCTCTCAAATGATGTACCTGTTGCAAAACAGGGCAGAACAATAGCTCTTTCTGATACTGGCGGAGGCATAAGAGATGAGCTCTGCGCGTATTTCGCCATTTTTCGGCAGCTGATTGTAGGTTGAACACTTTCACAGGGTCAATATCGTACCAGCCTTGATGGGCAAGATATGATAGAGTCTCCTCCATATAGTCATGACCAGTACACCACTCATTGTGCTTGAGCATCTGTTGAATGTAATTGACTTTGTTGGTAGATTGATACGCCTCTTTCAAAATACCGATATGTAGCCCTTCAGAAATATCTGTGGTGAAATTGTCGACGGAACTCATTCGCCAAATTGACTCCGATATATGGCTCACAAGATTCATCTTTGGATATCCAAAATGGACTGTATGCTATTCGATGGTTTTTCGGAGCTCCTGAATGTTGATTGCCTGACACCGAGCTTCAAACTCGACCAAGCAGATGGAACATTCCTTCGTAAACCGCAGCTGGCTTTTCGAAGTGCATTACCACAATGTTCATCAGTCTGGAAGCCACACACAAACATCCCCGACACTCCAGTAGACCTCACCGGTGCTCTCAAGGAATTCCAGATGCTCCCAGGCCACCCTGGAGCTAAGTAAGGTGCTTTCAGACTCTGCAAGTGCATTCTCAGGTGCTCCTGAAAGAACCTACAGTTTTGGAGGTGCATTTAGGATGCTACGAGATTTGACTTATAGGATAGTCAATTTTCGGAGCAGCTGAGACCTCGGTGCCGCTCTGCAGGAGACTTAGTGTAATGTTCTCGGAGCAGTGGTTCTTACGATCCCATACCCACAAGGGATTTTGTGTATGAGATTCGTCTCTGTTACAGTCACAAGATTCACTACATCATAATATGGCATGTAGTATCTATCTAAGTCTCTCAATATATATACATACGGCCAATCTGGCTACAGACGGTACTGGAGCGTAATCCCAGGAGCACCTGGAGATGCCAATTGAGGGAACTTAGAGATGCACTTGGAGCCCGTGATCGTGTGAACTGGGGGACGTACTAGGAGGCTGCGATCGAGATAGATTGGAGATGCACTTGGAGGCCGAGATCGAGTGAACTCAGAGATGCACTTGAAGGCCATAATCGAGCAAGTTTGGAGATGAGCTTGGAGGTGGAGATCAGGTTGAACTCAGAGAGCACTTAGAGGCTGTGATCGAGCGAGTTGGGAGATGCTCATGGTGGCCGTGATCAAGCAAGTTTGGAGATGTACTTGAAGGCTGTGATCGCGGGAGTTTGGAGATGCATTTGAAGTCCGAGATCGTAGAACATTGATATTCACTTGGAGGCTGTAATCGAGCAAGTGTGGAGATGCCCTTGGAGGCTATGATCGAGTGAACTCAGAGAGGCACATAAAGGCAGTGATCGAGCGAGTATGGAGATGTTCTTGGACGCGGGGACGAAGTTGAACTTCGAGATGCACTTGGAGGCCGTGATTGAGCCACTGAGGAGATGCATTGGGAGGCCGAGATTGTACACCTTAGAGATGCACTTGGAGGCTGTAATCGAAAAAGTTTGGAGATGCACTTGGATGCTGTAATCGAGCAAGTGTGGAGACGCACTTGGAGGCTATGATTGAGTGACCTCAGAGATGCACCTGAATGCCATGATCAGGCGAGTTTGGAGATGTACTTGGAGGCGGAGATCACGTTGAACTCAGAGATGCACTTGGAGGCCGTGATCGAGTAAGTTTGGAGATGCATATGTAGGCCGAGATCGTGTAACTTAGACATGCACTTGGAGGATTTAATTGAGCAAGTTTGGAGATGTACTTGAAGCCCGTGATTGACCAAGTTTGGAGATGCACTTGGAGGCCATGATCAATCAAGATTGGAGGAATACTTGGAGGTGCTCGATCTGGAGGTGGTAGATCTGGAGGGAGGTGTGATGGCAGCTGAGAATCTATACATTGGTTAACTCGTGATCATTGGAATGTAGAGAGTTGAGTACAATAAGGTCCGCCGAGAGATAAGCGACTGGCTGGGGGCTGGAGACAGTTGATCTTGATAAGATGAGTAATCGGTGTATTCAGTACTCGGTGTGTGCTGTAATCGGTGTATGCAGTACTCAGTATATGCTGTAATCGGTGTTAACTCATGATCATGACATGGAGAGATAGAGAGGGATGACTCAACTTTGTGTTCTTAGGTGATGGTAGAGAAAGAGAGAGATGAGAAGGAGATGGGGGAAATCATCATCAGAAACTGGGACTTGTGAGAATTTCATGTGCGAGTCAATTTACCATTTCTGAAAAGGCAGGTACTACACCCTATGTGGGCGGTAAAATCACCGATACGAGGTCTTCTAAAACCAATCAGGCAAGTAGCACCCCTGACATCTCATATCCATTCGTATCCTCCATATTGTTCGCATTTTCATCCCACATCTCTCTTTCTCTACCATCATCGCAGAACACAAAGTTAAGTCATCCCTCACTATCTCTCCATGCCATGAACATGAGTTAACACTGAGTACAGCATACACCGAGTACAGCATACACCGAGTACAGCATACACCGAGTACAGCATACACCGAGTACAGCATACACCGAGTACAGCATACACCGAGTACAGCATATTCCGAGTACAGCATTCACCTAGTACAGCATATACCGAGTACTGCATCCATTGAAAATTGTCTGTGTTCCCTTCATTCTCACGATTACGAGTTGACCCCTTGATGTAGCTTCAGCTTCCTGGATGCCTTCTTACATGATCGACCGCCCCAGCTAGCTCTCGAAGAGAGGTTAAAAGGTAACGTCACCTCATCATATTCCCACGGCTGCGAGATAACTAACTGATGGATTGAGTCTCAGCATGTGGCGCCCCTTCTATAGACCGCCACCAAGTACTCCTTCAATCTTGCTCGAACATCACCTCCAAGTGCATCTTCAAACTTGCTGGATCACAGCCTTCAAGTACATCTCCAAACTTGCTCGATCATGGCCTCCAAGTGCATCTCTGACTACACTCGATCATGGTCTCCAAGTGCATCTACACACTTGCTCGATCATGTCCTCCAAGTTCGCACGATTATTGCCTCCAAGTGGATCTCCAAACTCGCTTGATTACTGCCTCCCAGTGCATTTGTGAGTTCACTCGATCATGGCCTCCTAATGCATCTCCCAATGCGCTCCATCACAGCCTCCAAGTGCATCTCAAAGTTCGCACAATACCCACCTTCAAGTGTATCTATGAGTTCACTCGATTGTCAGCTTCCGGCGCACCTTGAATTACTCTCAAGTACCGCCTGCAGCCAGTCGAGATATACCGTGTGTAGATGTGTAGCTATCTTGATACATAGATACATAGATGGGAATACCAACTGAATACATGAGTTTTGAAAATCGTTGAACAATAAGTAGTATCTATGATTTCGACGTGCATCTGCAGTATTCCCAAATAAGATATTCTTTCTCCCAGACTGCTCTACAGTAATTGGAGGTGCTCCCAGGCTTGTCACCGGCGCTCCCGTGCTTGTAGTCTGCGCTCCCAGCTGCTCCCAAGCTTGTCGTTGGCACTCCCAGTTTTGTTCCTCGCGCTCCGAGGTGCTTCCAGGTGCACCTGAACGCCACTGCGTCCGTCCAGTCAATTCAGGGATTTGACCACCTTGGAATTCCGGTCCAACAACTCACTGACACTCCCAGAGGCTCCCAGTGACATAATTATATTTTGCTGATGTATCTGGACTTGTTCCCATCCCAAGAAGCACTGTATCATTTCTTGGTGGCATATGCTTTCTCCACCTTGTGCACGCAGTGCAACAAACAATATGTACTGCTTGCTTGTCACATTCAATACTTGTCACCAGAAAGGCTACTGCATTGGACCGAATGTATGTTACATAGTCAAGATGACTGACATACTAATCATGATAAATGTAGTCTGTGAAGTCAGCAAATCTCTTGAAACACCAAGCAATGTGATTCTGTAGCTCCCCTTTTGGCATTGCACACCACACGGCCAAGTCATCAAGGGTACTGATATCCGGTGGCAGGTTTTTCATCATTCACTTGCTAGGCGCTTTGGTTACGGGCATATTGTTGTTGTGGCACTGTTTTGCAGCCTTTCTATTCAGCTTTTGATACTGAAGCACCTCCTTTTGAGCATTCGAATGCAAAATCTGGAAGGCGGCCTCATGATAATTCGATTGTCGTTATGCTTGTATAAAATCCATCATCGCTATTCAGGAAATTCAGAGCTTTTATTTAATAGGTTGACAAACTGGCAGATTTGGTTCAAAAAGTTTTCAGGAGACGCATCGTCACAAAGTTGAAATTCGATTTGTCAACAATACGTTTTGCAATGTCTGAATTGACCTGCATTTGATTTTGATGAATGCGATGATGCTTTGCAGAGGCAGAAAGATTGTCCCAAGCGGGGTTACTCTCCTGTTTCTGCTGTTTGTCCAAAGTAAGCTGCTTTTTCAAGGCTTCTGAGACCTTCTTTGTAGATTGATTGGCGCAGAATCAACTGAAAACAACTTTGTGGAAATGAAACTCCTCAAGATAATTCTCCATATATTCGATGGTGGCCTCAGTATGGTACCAGTACTGTACCATAAGGTGAAAGTACACAAAGTTCTTGAGGCACAACAGGGCTTCTGTGAAGGGAATACTTTGGCTCACCAAAGGGTTTAAAACGGTCGCTGCAAAAACTAAAACAATCACATGCCCGAGTCCTTTCACCTCCTTTCCACATCAATGCATTACCTGGTGATATGGCTTGTTGAATCAAGCGACACCAGAATATGGAGGCATCATCTCCCAGAACTGGTTTAATATGTCACTGCTGGAATGTTGTTCCTGGAAGGACATTACCCAGTCCATCAAATGCTTAAGCATAATGAGATAGACGGTATGCAGAATATTGTGTACAATAATAGTCATCGGACAGATGGATTTCATAGTCAGGAAGATGCCTTCTGAAGTTCCAACCTCTTGATCATCCAAAGATTAACTTCATTCCTGTCTCTCCATCTCATCTCCACCAGTCACGAGTATCATCTTTTGGAAGTATAGCCATTAGTCTCTCAATTGCCACCACGATGAATTCCCTTCTCCAAACAATAATTTCGGTGCTTCACACACAGAGCAATGGGGCTGCTTGACTGACTGGAAGTGACTATTTTTGAAGTAGTGAGCCAGCCATACACAGATGACATGATAACAATGCAGCATCCAACCGTCGGCATGAAGCATATGCTTTCCAGTGCTGAAAAGCGCTTTAAGAGGACAAAAAATATGTTTAAAGACTGTTCTTAAATCCTCTTGATTGTGGATTTGTTATTCCTTTACAGCAGCTGTTTTTCCATGTCCTTTACAGTGATAGTTGGGAGGAACAGAAAGAATGGCAACAAGGATACTTGCAAGATTGGAAGGCTTTGATCTAATCATCAAGTCATTGTTTCCGAGAATCAAATATACTGGCCATTTGTTCTTGTCGCCCAAACAGTTTGTAAGATATGTCTAGTATGAACTGCTAAATACAGGGACAATTGTGGATCCAAATGGCCGCCGTAGCTATGGAAGCGGTCAGAATTATTGTAGCTATGGCGAACTTCGACTAATGTACCTGTTCATTCCACCACCAGTCGCTTGATTTCACCTCTTAGTAGATACATTTCTCAGCATCATTGGATTCCTTTTCTGGAGCATAAGACATATGTTGCCTGAATGCAGACTGTTGCATGAGGAACTCATTACATTCCGCAGGATTGGGATAAAAGTGATATGTGAAACCATCGTCATGAACGCTATTTGGATCAGCCAAATGATTGTAACACAGTTCCCTGGATTTCCAAGAGTCGTTCCCCATCATGTAGGACATTTCGTACAGCAATTTAAATACTGTGTGTGATGAATTGAAGTTGCTGCTGGGTGCCATCATAGGGTTCCTGAAAAGCTTGTTGATAGCAGCTCTGCGCAAGTTGAGCTTGACACACTAGTGCGCTAATTAATACTTCTGCTCACCAGAAAACAGTAACCATAAATCATTTGGGCTTCTGAAGATATTGAAATACTTGTTACATATAGACTTGCCAGCTAGACGGTTGTCTAATGGTGGAGTATCATATATACGTGTCCAACATTAGCAAAAAACATTTCCGTCCAGGCGGGATGGCTCTGTCGGAGTGGACGCGCTCCGTCAGAGCCGTCAGAGACACCCCAGTGGCGGAGTATGCCGCGCCGACCATCAATTCAAAGCATCGTGCTCCATATCACCCTCTAATCACTGTTTCACCATTTCTTCTTGTTCTGTCGGTCTCCTATTTAAACGATCACTCTGGCATTGTGACCAACTCTGACCATACGTTGCAATGGGTTCATTGGGTATGCGGTTGCATCGGGATTGCAAGGTGATGGGTGACGCTGCGAAAATCTCTCCTCGCGTTACTTCTACCTGCGCGCCAAATGCAATTCTCTCTTTACTAGTTATACAGGATTGGAAGGCGATGGGTGACACTGCGAAAATCTCTCCTTGCGTTCCTTCTACCTGCGTGCGAAATGCAATTCTCTGTTTACTAATTATACACATCATTCCAAGTCGCCAGATTTATGTGGCTATTGACAATCCGTCACTTATTCAGTCTGTCTCCTGTCTTACTATTAGTAGCTATCTCTCGAATGACTTGAGTGCAGCCAACAATATTTCCCACACTGAAACCTTGCAAAGCAACAGCTACCGGTGCTTTTCTCACTTGTACAAATTTCGAGACTGGATCCAAGTTACCTGAGTTTTCAGGTATTGTGGTGAGCGCCAGGGCTAACCAGTACTCAACGAAAGCTCCATCCTGGTTTAGGAGTTTGATTTTGAATAGTCGTTGCAGTTGCCACAGGAGACGCCCATTCAGCGTGGCATAACACGTCCCCGGGCATTGCTTTCCCCATACCCAGTCGCTCTGTCAATCCCTTCCGCGCAAGCTCTGGCTTCCTGTGCATGAACATATCCGAGATATGCCTTCACCGTCTAAACCCTCAACTTGAACCTCAATACGATGGTAAATACAGAGCTCCATTGCGTGCAGTTGTTCATCCGATATATACGTCTTGTTACGACTCTTATGCTTGAGAAACTCCCGTGTGCTGCTGTATATTGCCACACGGTGCGTTGCGTCTTCTGTATTGGCCAATAATGCTCTGAAGTCATTGATCATAGCATCAGGATACTTTCGATCACGGCGGTTTTGGGGCCCCATGAATTCGGGCTTCCCATATGACTGGGAGCCCAGGGGGGCAGCCAGATGAGCACCAGAAGGGAGGAATTTGAAGGCGGCAGCGCTTTTCTCCCGACGATGAGCGAGGGCTTGGAGATTGAGCTCTCTGATTTTGATGCAGAGAATGCAACGCTGAAAGGTGATTACTTGCGGCAGGTAGTTGAGATTACGATTGAAGGCATTCCAACTGTCCTTGAGATTTGTTTTATGTGCTTGTTCATGTCTCTCGGCAGAATACTGTGGCAAGGCTCCGTATCGATGAATCTGTTCAATCCAATGAGACATCAAGTGGATCTTCGGAAAGTTGTAGTCGCCATCCAACTCGTTGGAAATATCTATCTCGTGGCTGATATTATCCCGCCAGGCATTCATTTTGCGCCGCTTCTTGGATGGTGTCCAAGTTTCAGCATTTGTTTCCTTGTCTACCTTTCGCTTCTTCATGAGTTCCGTTCTCAGGGCATTGGGTTTCGCCTTCGCCTTTTTGCCGGCTTGCCTGAGTAAGAAAACATCTTTGAAGGTGTGAAGGTGATGCAAGGTGTCCTCCATGTAGCTCAAAGTTGCATCATCGTGAGATTTATATCGAGCATACATATAGATTTGTATCAATGCCCATGTGTACTCAATTGCGCAATTGAATATGGGACACTGAGCGGGGCTTCCGCCTCACAGAGACTGGGTTACAACTCCAAGCAGGTACTGGCTCATTTCTTTCATCTCCTCTCCATTCCATTCAGAAAATTCCTCATGTGACATATTTTTTCGTGTGAGGTCGTCATAAGCAGGCACCGATAACCAGATTGCATTGTTCTTGTCAAGCCATTCGTGTGTCTTCTTGAAGTGAAAAATCCACATCTGGACGTGGTGAAGCATGCCGATCTGCATTGTATGGAGGAGGTCAGGCTTCGGGAGGTCGCTCATGATACAGAGAATATGTCGAAATACGTTGAATCCACGGTGGACATGGAGCGACCAGAGTTTGGCATCGGCTGCCTTCGTGTTGGCCTCGCTGAGTGTTCCATATAGGTTGTGATCCCGCCAGGGGTGTTGATTGTCAGAAGGGACATAATCTCCAACTTCGTTCTTGAGACACTCGCACCAAGAACAGTCATGCCGCTCAAGATGATGTAGGTCGCTATACTCAGTGCAATCTGCATGCCATTCTGCTAAAACCGGTTTGCAACGCCTGAAGTTGACATCTGCACAGACAACATTGTAATACCCGCTTTCGGCATTGGGATTTTGTTTAAAGGTGAGAAGTTGGAGTACCCGCTGGAGTACTTCGTTCAGCACCTCTCGGTTTCTTTGCCACTGCTCATCCCGCCACTTCTGAGGAATATTGCGGTTCTTGATTGGAATCAGCAGGGGAGCGACCATTACAACGGTGTGCGTTGAGGGCATCTGGCGGATCTTCGACGATAGTTTGCCAATTGCCATATATACAGGCTACTTTTTCTGGTCGCCAGCAAAATTTGAGAGATGTGTTTGGTCGGACATGAAGATCAAGGGAACCAGTGTATCTCCCAGTCTGAGCGTTGCCCTAACCTCGATTAGCACGTTATTATCCTGGAGTATCTCTGCTTACCGCTGTCTCCCACCAGCATTCGGCAGTGGGCATTTCAGTATAGAGGCGTTTCGGTGGCGTATCACAGTTAAAGCAACGCTGAGGGGCGTAAATTAAATGCTCGGTGTAGACTGGCTGCCGCATCAACCATCTCATGCTTTTCATGATATCTCGACTCCAGTATTTGATAGGTCTTTGGTGATTGTAATTCCATCTCATATCCTCGAGAGTGTGTAGTTCCCACTCCCCGAGAGCCTGATCATCTGGCATGCTACCCACGAACTTCTGGACACCATCCCCAGTTTTGAAGCTTCGTAATCGTGGAGACATATCTTCTTCCTTCAGCAAGTTGTCATAGTACGTCTTCATACCCTTCTTCTTGATTCCACACTGGATATATAGGTACTCTTCACGCATCGCAAACAGGTAGTAGGGATTGTTCTGTCGGTTCCTGTCAAGGCAACCCTGAGCATCGTGTTCCCATGGCTCAACAATGTAATCACTCGGCAGAGTGCCGGTGCCAGGGTGTGTTTTCGTCCGCGGCAGAGGAGGTGGCGGCGGTTGAGACACCGAGTCTGCGATGTATTCAAAGTGTTAGAGGCAGGAAAACGCGTCCAACTCTTCGACTAAATCTTTGTTAACGTAGAATTCACGACGCTGAGCGGGTTCAACGCATCAGGTTGCACTGCGGATAGTCAGATTCCTTTGAACTTCAACGTGTTCAGGATGGTGTAATTTGATATGTTTAAGTCGCCAGCTGTCTGAGGTGAACTTCTTTCGGCATGCAATTTCGGGGCAAAGGAATGGAGTCTTCTCTGGCATTATCGACGACATGGGAGGAGTGCAGTATTCCCTGTAGGAAGGGACAAAATTTGAATCTGGGCCGTGGGTATAAGCTCATGATACTTCAGAGATTGTTTGAGCCTCAACACGAACACGCCAGGAGTTGCAAAAACACTGCATGCACGATGTCCCTTAAGACTATGAATAAATAAAAAATAAACCCTGAGCAATCCAAAAATCTTGTGATGCGTGTAATAATCAATGCCTGAGATATATAGATTAGAACAAAGGAAACAAACAAGCCCACAACCCTAACCCAAACAAACAAAACATGTCCATGCGTGCCTTAATCAGTGCCTGAGATGAATAGATTACCACAAAGAAAACTGACAGGACAAGAACCTGACTCTAACCCAACTGCACACCTCCTCTGCAAGGCGAGGACTGGTTCACTTGTCGCCTACCAAGCCATCCTGACGGGCCTCAGGGAGAGGGACATCCAGGAGAGGGACATCCGGGGGAGGGACATCAGGGAGACCGTCGCCCACTACCGATTTGCCGGGTAGCTGCTGCTCTACATCAACATCCGTGGTGTTTCTGGCTGCCTCAGCTTCTCCCAGAGTTGGTGCCCTTAGGAGAAGTTTTTGCGGCGTCACCAGCCCCAAAATCTCCAGCCCACTGAGCGTATAAGTCTCCGGAGTTCGTGGTTGTGGGGGAGGCTCCAGGGTTTGTGGCTGTGGGGCAGGTGCCGGAGGTTGTAGCTGTTGGGTATACTTGTGCATCTCCTGGCCTTGCTCAGGTAGCACAGTTGGCTCATCGTCGACCATGGTATCAGCATCGTAAGCCGATGTATTTACCATCACTCCCTGGCCAATCGTCCAAGGTTCTTTGCCATCATCCTCATCCTTATCCTCCTCCTCATCCTCATCCTCCTCCTCCACCTCCTCCTCAGGTTCCTTCTCTTTATCTTCCTCCTCTTCATCTTCGTCCTCATGATTATCACCATCCCTTTCCATATCCACATCGCCGTCTGAATCAATGCCGTCCGGTGTGTCCACATTATCCTCCATGGGCATATCCACAGAAGAATCATGATCTGAGTCATATTTGCCGTCTGACTTCTCGGTAGAATAGGTATCATCATCTGGTAAAATTGACACTGCCAGCAATGCTTCCAGCTATTAATATACCCGCTCTAGTTAACCCTCCATGTCCGAATATGCCTCATACCTTTCCTTCTGCAACTGCAAAGCAACTGCACGAGAGATATCATCTCCCCCTGGGGTATGTTCAACAATACCTTTCCCGTTACCCTTTCCCGTCCCCTTCCCCTTCCCTTTCCCCTTCCCATCCTTTGGTCCCTTCCCTTTCTCCATCCCTTTCTCACCGCCCTGCGTGTCCTCCTCACCCTCGCCATTGTCATTGTCATTGCAATCGCCAGGACGTCACCTTCCACTTCTTGGTGCTCCTGGATCCACCCAGTTCTCGTCATCATCATCCTCATCGATCATCTCATCCCAATTCAGTGGTCTACCGGCCAGGAAGTCGCCAGGCTTGTACTGCTAGCAACTTGGTGGCTCAATCATTGCCCTGAGATCATCGCTACCATGCGGAGAGAAACTCTCGCCGGTGGGTTGAACCTTTCCCGAGCTGGTGGTCTTCGGATTGGAGCGATCGACTTGATTCCCGAAGGCACGGGGGTTGTCCCACCTCCAATTGGTCATTTGATCGTGGGTTTTGTCAAACATTTGCCCCCATATATGAGCGGAACGCTTCCCACTGCTCCCCAAATTGCGAACTCCTGCTCCTGCAGTGGGGCCACATCAGCTAGAATTGTGAAAAGTGGCGAGTCGTGACTGGATCAAGAAAGATTATCTTATAAAAGAGGTCCCAGACCCACTCATCCTTGACACTGCCAACATTGTATGTCCGTATGAGTCCACCGATGTGTTCCGAGATGCATCCCTTTATACGGTTCCAATCCACTGACAGGTGCTGATTTGTAACCGATGTCGGCATTTTTGCCCCACCACTTGCCTTCCCCTTTCCTTTCTGGCTGCCCTTTGGTGCCATCACTGCGAGTTGAAAAAGAATCTACATCCGAGGCGTTAGCATGATGATACAGTTGAACGTAGCGGATGGAAGCCCAGAGTGAACGAACAAAGTTGTTTAGGTTATCGGATGTGTTTTGGAACAAGAGGCAATGTTTTGTGCAAGTCACGTGATGTCGAGATAGTTCAGAATGCTGGCGGTGTGTTTAATTGCTGGCGGTGTGTTTAATACAGGAGCAAAAGAGAATCAAGGTGTAGGCGGGAAGAAGGGATATATATACTCGGGTTCCTGCGATTTGGTTTATATCCTGCGTTTTGTTGGTTAATAAACACAAAACGGCCCAGCATTCATCTTGCACAACCACCAGGTACCTCATGAATGAGGAGCCTCGAGACGAGATTTAGTACACGTGGTGAGGACAGTTTGCGACGCTAGGCCTGGCTTTGGCATATGATACCACCTTTACCGCTCAGACCTTGTGCTTCTCGGAGCAAACTGAGTAGTTCTCAAGTTGTCCCAACTGTGCAACCATCCAATACGGCTACTAACGCGTAGCATTGGAAAAATCACACGTAACTGATGTCATAGGATACAGAATACGTCATTGTTCTCTTTGCGTTGCTTGTTGCTCTGCCAAAGGGGGATTTCCACCGGGAAGCTGAAGATATTCACAATCTATGGTTAGAAGTATTGTGCCAAGAACGAGTGCAATACGATGATAATCGTACCAAGATGGCATAATCACCCTTCAAGCGGTGCAAATAGACCTTCAGATGTTGCTGTAACAGTGAATATCAATGCTCAGTTTAATCTGAGTTTAATCTGATGGCAGTTGACCCCATAATTGACTGTTTTTGAAGGGGTTTCGTTTCTGAGTATTGTTAGGGTTTAGAGTCAGGCACGGTCTACGCTGCGCCGCCATTTTTTGTTGAATCCGTCGATGGTCGCTCAAATTGGAGTCTACGTCGCCTGTCGTTGCATATGGATGCAGAGGATGTTATTCCTACCTTCTTAACATCGAACATCTATATCGGAATATGCCTTCCCACAGCCCTTACCCTGCCACGACTACGGTCGTACGAAATGTTCAAAGTCTTGCTAATTGTCAGAATAAACAAAAGTGTAGGCCTTCGGGGAAACCTCAACTTCCCTCTGCTAAGAGATGCGTTTCCATACCGGCCGGCGAGAGGGATTCCTCTCAGGGAGAGAGTTCCATACCCTCTACAATCCAAGGTCAGGACTCCACCCCCTCATCTTCGCTGAACAATTCTCGCATTGCAGATATCACCCAACGTGTAACTTCCACCCCATCCACTACACAGCGACGGTCAACGATTACTCCAACAGCCACGCCGTGTACAAGCAGTCGTAACACACCAGCTCGCAGTGGAACCATACAGACCGATTCAATGCGTCGCGTTGTATCCATCCCCGCATCCGGCAAAGCTTGCACACCCACTCCTCTCAGCGGTCTTGAAAACCTGCCAACCCCCATCCCGAATCGAGAAGCCCGCGTGATCATTACAAATCCACTGCCAACGCAAGCTACCAAAAAGAACCAGAGACAGAGGCAGTGGCAATTGCAACTGCAGGGGGTGTCTACACCTCAATCAGTGGTCTCTGGCAGTCGCAGCATCCATCGATTTGGTCACTCAGACATGACGCGTCTGGGATTTGCAATAGGCAGACTCCCGGAGCTGTACATGTGGAACAGACAGCCATTTATGAGTGCAAGCAACTTCGAGATGGTACATTATGAAACACAATGGGTTGCGAAAGCATTAGCTGAAGCCCCACACTGGTAGATAATAGAGATGTACTGGAACACCGCTCTGCAGCAAAACAACATTTGGTCCATAGCATTCGAGGCACGTACAAAGGAGATCTTGAAAGAGGTATGCTGAATCAATCGTCCACGGTGGATATCACACGCTCAAACTGGTACCAGGTTTGCTCACAAGTTGATTAGGTTAAATCCCATTTTATTCAATCAGTAAGGAACAACATTGCAGAGCTTTATGATCTCCACCACATTGAATCCGCCGCAGAGCATTTGGAATTCTTTGATTCCCTTCTGGCAGACAATACGTATCTTTTTCCGGAAGCAGAGTGTGTGGAAGGTGGTGTACTCGGTCTAAATCCAGTGCAGAGAGAGTCGAAAGCTGATAACAAATGGCTAGCTTCCACTTTACTTCTCTGGCAGAATCAATCCCGCGGATTATCTACATCAAAATTTATCGTCAGGCAAATAACCGTGGTAAGTATTCCGATGGATTCTACAATTCCATGATTAACGACAAGGACGGTCATATACCCTCGCCACTGATCATGTTTACATGCACCGTCTTGCGCCATGCTCTCCTGGAGTGGCAAAAGAACAAAGGTGTTCATCCAAAAGCTTTCAAGTCAAAGCTGAAAGCGGACAGACCTGATCGCTCGAACTACTTCAACCACATGAATCACGGTGGTAAGATCGCATCCTGCTGCACTGTAACGAGTCGCAAGTCGTTAACCTCACCTGACGTTGCAGACATGTCTATCTTCTTCATAAATACCTGGAACACACTACCGGAGAGCTACCAACAGAGGGTGTATAACAACACTCTTTGTACAGTCAAGCATTAGATCCAACACACGGAGTACCCAACGCCTGCCATGGTGATCAGCGTGGAACCAGCTCATGTTGACAATGCTATTCTTCTTGATTATTTGGCCTCCGAAGTGGCTCTTAAGGAGCCTGAGATTGGAAGCACTGACCCAAACATCTTGATAGACAACAATTGCACGGACGACGAATTTCATTTCGGGATGCCAGGGGGCAGCGGGGATTACGAAGATGAAGGTGATGAAAGCAACTTTTGTGATGCCATCCCCACCCGCCTGCGAGACGCGACGTCCCGCGATGGAACTGAACAGGTTTGACCTGAGAACCAGTTATGTCGACAGGTATGAGGGCGAGGATGGCGACGATGCGAATGCAGATGAGGAGGAAGAAGCATTGCAAGTACATGATGGATCAACGCAGAATGTGGAGGACTTAGGGCATAGTACTAGAGGGTGGAGGACTTAGGGCATAGTACTAGAGGGTGGGACGATTGGACTGTATATTTCTGACCTGTAAAATAGGATAATGGCGAAGCAAATGCAACAGCAAGCGAGGTATCCGAAGCGAAGACTTTATTGCAATATGTGACAAAATCTCAAAGCTAATCATATATGGGGTGAGTGCGGCATCCGATATATAGCAATAGCAGAGAGCTGAAATGTGGCTAACAGCCGAAGAACGGCATAAACATCGCCAGGCTTTGTGTCAACGGCTACAGCATAACTGCAGCCCCTGGGAAGAGTATAACACACGTGTCGTTGTGATGGTGCGTATACCAGGCGCCAACTAATGGCGGTGAGTATACAACACGACCCGTCGCCTGGGTGACGGAAAGCATGGAATTCACCGTCAGAGGGTATGAGGTTCCGTCAGAGCCGTCAGAGCCGTCCGGAACACCCGGGTGTTTCAGACGGAAACTAGGGTTGTTGCTGATGAACCTGGAGGTTCCTCTAAATACATACATGGATCCTTGCTGTCGGCTTCTGCATCGCTGGAATCATTGTCGGAAGTGTGCAGAAATGGGTCGCGATGTGGTTCATATAGGACTGGAAGTAGAATACTATTGTGCTTGATTGCAACACCATCATCTGGCAGTTGTTCAGCTGATACATATACTATTCTTTCATTATGGTCTCAACAGAGGTGAGTGACGTAAGTGCTGACCTCAGCAGAAGTCTTCGAGTAGTAAGGACACTGTGCATCAAGATCTATGTTTTGTTAGCAAAATGAGATGTCACAACAAAGGTAAGAAGCATCTCAATTGTCATTTTGCTACCCATACCATTAGAAGTCGGCTGAACGATGGAAACAGCCGCACCTCGATTTACTTCTTCCAAAATTGGGTTCTACCACTCCCATAGGATCTCTCTCATTCTCTTTCGCACGTTTGCAAAGTGTTTAATTGTTCTCTCAATTGCAACATCCCTTGGATCTCAAAAAGCATGCTGCATCTGTATTCAGCTCATCACGGCGATTGTTTTGCACTCTCACAAGACCCTCCTACACCCGTTGTCTGATTTATGGTTGTCACTTTTTGTTAGGTTCATACCTTACATGAACTGTGCATTCGCCTCAGATCCCGACCTAGCGACCTCATCGCGGGTACAAAAACTATAGCAAGGACAACCGGGTGAGATATGACTGCAGAGCATGGTTTTCATTGTCTTTGTGATGTACTTAAGCGTTTAGTAGAACAATCAGTGTGCTTAGATGAAGCTAAGCAATTAGTCTGCTAGCTGAATTGCAGCCAAGATGATGTCACCAGATCAAAAAAACCCTCCAACCCCATATATATATTTGCCTTGCCTGCCCACCTTACTGAGACTCTCCAGAACATTCGACACACCCTCCTCACCTCTGCTGCCACATGGCATCACCCTGGACAATATATTCACCACTCCCAATGCTTGTTTAGAGTAACAAGCATTTGATGTCCACCACTCAATCATTGACCACCTTTGAGAACCCAAAATTTAATGTGATGCCTTCTGCCTGCCGAAATCAGTCGTTGCAGATGCTAAAAACAATCCAGATGCCAACTAAACAAGTATGCATCTGGGCGGATAACGCTGGTGTTGGAGTCAGCCAATGGGCACCATAAACCTTATGGATTTTGCATGACACGGGTGGCTTCACAACACAATGGATAGATAATAAAGTGACGAAGCTTGTCTAGAATATTTCCCGGTCCATGAGCATCATCAACAAGCAACGCGCCGGGCCCATGTAATGGCATCAGATAATCGATTGTTGCGTTACTCGAATCAGTGATCTGGAGTCTAAACAGCCACTTTCAAAACAATGCATGGCAGATAAGAGAAACTTCAATGGTCGGACACTCATGACAGCACTGAAAGCTTATGTGGAGGTTGGCCTTCACTGAAGGAAGAATAGGCTCAAAGAAACACCGCCTAAGAAGTCAAATATTGTGCCCGTTGATATGTATATCATCACCCCGATGCTTCTTGTGCTCTTCCTGATGATGTGTACATACCGAAGACCACAAGACAGAACGCTCAGGTTACTGGTCTTCGCCGATAAAGGTGCGTTGTGATGCCTTGACTGATTTCTTTCTCAAGCCATTTAGCTTTACCATCTTCTATATGGATCTCGACATTGCTGGGAAGAGGGTAGGTGTGAACAATGCTCAGCTATTCTCATGGCACTGGCCTGGGGATGATCAATCGACACTTCCAATAGCTACATTAATCGTCAATACAACCAGTTATGTCAATCGTAAATGCTGCAATCGCCGGGTTACCAGACCCCAGCAGATGAATCCAAGAGCTTTGGTGCTGCTAGGAGGAGCCTAATGGAGATGGTGGTCCGTATGCCCGGAATGTTACCAGAATCTTCAATTACAATACTGCAGTCAGATGGGTACAGGAGGCGATGAAATCATGTAACCTAACACTTTTTTGCGCCATTTATTGTGGCCAACATGCCGACGGCACAGCTGCTTCCCAGATGCCGATGCCTGGTGGCCTCCACTACCATCCTCCCACATTCAGCCCAGAATATGATGGACCATATCAGCAAGGAATCTGAGGATGACGGTAAGTTGCAACAACCAACTCAATGAAGCTTCCTGACAATGAAGACAGACTTCGAAAAGTTCGAACGGAAGCTTCACAAGAGTATCATCAGACAGCAGCAATCCCTTCAAGTCATGCGAAACCGTACTCTTGGTCTCTTTGCTGATTACAAGCAAAGCCTGATTGGTGATGAGAATGTGGCTTGGCTACATGAGCACAATCACATTGGGAATCCTGATGCTGCAGGCTCTTTCGCCAATAGGAAGCGTACAAACTGCTGCCCAGCTGCAAATTAGCCATTGTGAGGATGGAATGCACTGGCTGGACAGTCATTCAAGGATTTGGGTTGTGGGTGGGTATTTTTCTGGCCCTTTAGAGGGTGGACAGATGGGTGATAATTTGGAGTTTTTTGGTGTTGTTCTGGGTCTCTTATTGGTGTTTTGTTTATTTAATCATTACATCATTCATATTCATACACGAAGGGCTGTGTTGAGTGTTCACAATGGTGGGATCAATTGTTGAGACATATGTTTTTGGGAGAGGCATAGTGGCAGCGATAGGACTCCGTGTATGGTAATCATGTAATAGGTTGTTCGGTATCTTCATCAGCAAAATGTAAATTGGTCAGGCAGTCACACGTAAACCTCCCAGACACTCCGGTCAACCTCACCAGTGCTTCGAAGTACTTCCAGATGCTCCCAGGCCTGGTGTCAGCAACAGTTCTAGCCTGTCACTTCGGGTCCGGGTCCGGGTCAGAACCGAACCGCAGTCAGATTGGCGGTCCGGGTCGTCATGAAACCCGAACTGTCAATTTGGGTATGGTTCAATCGACATCTCCCTACCCATCTGAATTGGGCGGCTTCCCAGCATGTTGTTCAGTGGGTCCATCTGTAAATACATATAACATGCTTGTCTTTGCTATTTGACTATAGTACTCAATCAAAATCAATTATTCGACATCCAGGAATCACATTTTACATGTTTTGCATGTTGCGAGATCGACAATATTTTAATTCATGTTTTTCTTTTAATGATTTGTATTTTTGACCATAGAGGAGGGCAATAGTTCAATTATAAGCTCAAATATCCATGTGATGCGTTCATTATCCAATCTGCATCACCAGTAATTGATGATCCTCAGTTGACGCTGGGTTGACCGATATTGTCAGAATGGCACCATGACCGTCTCACTTTCTCTTTTGCACATAATGGGTGGCAATACATCGGTTATGGACAGCAGCGAGCAAATCACTTACAAATTTCCTTATTTACAAGACCAAAAATTGTGGAGGCTCCATTGACACTTGAGGTGTAGTGGCATTGACACAGACCATATTACCTATAAAGTCTGCCAATACTTCGATTATGGGTAAATGTCATAACACAGCCCTTGGATTATACAAGATGCAACACCCAAAATCATTGAAGCTCTGTTGACGCTCATTTTCAGACTGGGGCTGTGACCATGTCGCGATCTCTTTTGCGCATAACGGCTGCCAATATGTTGATTATGGGTAATTGCCATAGCGCAGCCCTTGGATTATACAAGATGCAACACCCAAAATCGTTGACACGCTGTTGACACTCTGTTGACACGGTGTTGATGCTCTGTTGACGCTCTATTGACGCTCTGTTGACGCTCTGTTGACACTCTGTTGACGCTCTGTTGACACTCTGTTGATGCTCTGTTGACGCTCAGTTTGTGGTGTAGCAGTATCAACACACACGATATAGCCTCTAAAGGCTGCCAATACTTCGATTATGGGTAAATGCTGTAGCACAGCCCTTGGATTATTCAAGATGAAACACACAAAATCGTTGACGCTCTGTTGACGCTCAGTTTCAGACTGGGGCTGTGACTATGTCGCGATCTCTTTTGCTCATAACGGCTGCCAATACGATTATTCTGGGTTTATGCCGTAGCTGAGTGCTTGAATTATACAAGATGCAACGCCCAAAATCATTGACACTCTGTTGACACTCTGTTGACGCTGTGATGATGCTGTGTTGATGCTCTGTTGATGCTCTGTTGACGCTCTGTTGACGCTCTGTTGATGCTCTGTTGACGCTCTGTTGACGCTCTGTTGACGCTCTGTTGACGCTCTGTTGACGCTCTGTTGACGCTCTGTTGACGCTCTGTTGACGCTCTGTTGACGCTCTGTTGACGCTCTGTTGACGCTCTGTTGACACTCTGTTGACGCTCTGTTGACGCTCTGTTGACGCTCTGTTGACGCTCTGTTGATGCTCTGTTGATGCTCTGTTGACGCTCTATTGACGCTCTGTTGACGCTCTATTGACGCTCATTTTGTGGTGTCACAGTATCAACACACACGATATTGCCTATAAAGGCTGCCAATACTTCGATTATGGTTAAATGCCCTAGCACAGCCATTGAATTATATAAGATGCAACACACAAAATGGTTGACGCTCTGTTGACGTTCATTTTCAGACTGGGGCTGTGACCCTGTCGCAATCTCTTTTGCTCATAACGGCTGTCAATATGTTGATTATGGGTATATCCCATAGCAGAGCCCTTGGATTATACAAGATGCAATGCCCAAAATTGTTGACACTCTGTTGACACTCTGTTGACGCTGTGATGATGCTGTGTTGACGCTCTGTTGATACTCTGTTGACGCTCATTTTGAGATGTAGCAGTATCAACACAGACCGTATTGCCAATAAAGGCTGCCAATATATCGATTATGGCTAAATGCTGTAGCGCAGCCCTTGGATTATTCATGATGCAACACCCAACATCGTTGATGCTCTGTTGATGCTCATTTTCAGACTGGGGATGTGACCATGTCGCACTCTCTTTTGCTCATAACAGCTACTATTACGTTGATTATGGGTAAATGCCGTAGCACAGCCCTTGGATTATACAAGATGCAACACCCAAGATTGTTGATGCTCTGTTGACGCTCTGTTGATGCTCTGTTGACGCTCATTTTCAGGTATAGTGACATTGACACAGACCATATTGCTCCTAACTGCGGCCAATACTTTGATTATGGGTAAACATAATAGCACCACCCTTGGATTATACAAGATGCAATACCCAGAATCAATGACACTCTGTTGACTCTCATTTTCAGAATGGGGCTGTAACCATGTCGCTTTCTCTTTTGCCCATAAAGGCTGCCAATACGTTGATTATGGATAACAGCAAGCAAAAAGCTTCCCAATTGACTTACTTACAAGACCAAAAATCATTGATGCTCCGTTGACGCTCATTTTCAGAATGCGGCTGTGACCGTGTCAATTTCTCTTTTACCTATAAAGGCTGCCAATAGGTTGTTCGCTCAGTATCAGAATGTGGCTGTTACAGTGCCACGGTCCCTTTTGCCTATAAAGGTTGCCAATCTGTTGATTATGAATAACAGCGTGCAAATCACTTCCCAATTAAGTTGCTTACCAGTCCAAAAATCATTGACGCTCCGTTGACGCTCATTTTGAGAATCGGCCTGTTACCGTGTTGCTTTCTTTGTCGGCTATAAAGGCTGCCACTACTTTGCTTATGCATAACTGCGAGTAAATTGCTTCCCAATTAACATACATACAAAACCAAAAATCATTGTGACTCTGATGACTCTGATTTTCAGCAATGGGCTGTATCCGTGTCGCTTTGTATTTTGCCAGTCAAGGCAGCCAATCCGTGTGTTATGAATAACAGCATGCAACTTGCTTTCCAATTAACTTACTTACAAGACCATAAATCATTGATGCTCCATTCACACTCACCATAAACATGTCCTAACTGTTGTTTTATGGATAATAATTTTGTACAAATAATCATATAATCATTATTGACAGCCAATGTACAATTTCTATCAATACTCAGTTGCATGCAAAAGCTTTGTGGCGTATCAATTTCTGATCAACTGAAGTACATGTTCTCTGAGGGATGGATCACATAGCGCTGTGACATTCCAGTGCGTTCAGCTGGCAATTCACTGCATGTAGATCCATACACTAATTTTTCATTAATATAGCCCAACTTGCTCACTTTGCCATATCCAGTTGGATCTCCTCAATTTCTATGACCTACCATAAGGACTTTTCAAAATGCTGACTATGTGCACCTGGTCTGAATGCGGAGTAATATAGTTAGGTGTATGGATGAATGCAACATGATAGTAGTCATTCATACAGATTCGCTTTGCGCATTGACTGCTCCTTCCATAACTCGTATTCCATCACTAAGTGAAACTTTGTTAGTCAATTTTATATTAAGTTTAGATTGCGCGTTCTCACTTATCTGTAAGAGGCAGGACGATCACGCGTTGATCAATTGTCAATCAACTCAGTTTCGAGTTTAGAACGTTCGTATGACCCGTATGACCCTTGCACATAGTGTTAGCAACGGGTCCACATTCCCAGGTCGGTTCCGGTTCCAGTTCCACCCGAAACCGGACCGTAGCAACGGGTCTTACCACATGAACAACCCGGCCCACTGGAAATGGGCCGGTTTTACCACCATAAACCTAGGATTTCAACATCACAACTTGGCCTCCAATTAAGTATTTGAGTTCTGATCGTATCATGACATGATCAGTACGTAGATTGTGCAGTTCTACCTGCTCTTTCACCTCCCGATCTCAGATCTGTGATCTGACCAATATTCGTGGAGTCGCTATCGAATACCCGCTAATTTTACTTTACATTGGCCTTTCTTTCACAGCCACTCAACGAATATCAGTCGCATTGCAAATCGAAAAGCGGGAGGTGAAAGAGCGGCCACAACTGCATATTCTACCTACTGATCATGTTACGATACGATGAGAACTCAAATACTTGATCGGAGGCAAAGGTGTAGGAACCGTAAAGTTGGAACCGAGGTCCGGACCTGTTGCTAACACTACTTGCACATGCACAGACGAACTATCATGACTCACAATGTTGTCACTGAAATCAAAAAAATTCTGACACCTAACAAAATAGATACAGCAATTACATTTTGTGGAGATATGTCGTCAATAATCACATATTGTGCAGGTTGTATACAGGTGATCTACGAGCCAACTCAATATGTTCATCTGAATCCATTTTCTGTATGGTAAGTAGGTAGGGAGGAAATATGCAGGGGCGAAAGCTAACAGGTTTAACAGGCTTCAATTTCGGAATCAGTGATGAATTGGGTAATGCATCGGTCATGAGGGCCGATATGCATCTGTGAGATGGTGGTTTCCGGTATGTTAATGTGGTATGGCTACTTCATGCTCGTGATGTTGCTTGCAGCATTGTGATTTTCCGCTTACACTATCATGCATCTCCATCTGCTCTCCAAATGATGTCGGCGAAGTCGCAGGTGCAAACTGATCCATTTCCGGCATAGTGACTGCCTTAACTTTCACTATGGCTGTTCCGTACCTCAAATCTTACTAATGATACAAGACAAAAAATCTTTCACACTCAACTTCATGATGTAGCAGAGAGCATGTCTCTCGGTGTTTTGATTATAAAGGCAGCCAACGAAACAAATAAAGAGAATGATGTCCCAAAGTTAATGTTTTGCACGTAACAGTAACATATCTGACTGCGACCATAAATAGAAAAACCCGAAAATGAAAACCGGAGATTGGAACTGATGGGTCTAGGCAAACCTGGCAAAACCTGCGGGTTGACGGGTACGGGTACGGGTTTGGCCTGTGGGGACGGATTTGAGTGCGGTCATCACGTGGGTTGGTTTAGTGTTGTGCGCAGCGGAGCCACATCACTTTAGTTCTTGTGTACGTGTCAATTAGACTCAGCGAGAGTCAGTGAGTTTAGGTCAATAGAGAGATTCAGGACACAGGACACCGGACACCATACAACAGATTATGAGCCAGGGCACAGCACTGATTTGATGAACTCGACTCGAATTGTAGCATCATCGACACGGTCACGGAGGAGTACAGACAGACAGACTCGACACGTGTACGGATGACAAGATGGCCGAATCCACAGCGGTCTCGATTAAGAAGTTTGATGGTACGGACTACAAGAGCTGGAGTTTGGAAGTTGAAATAATCTTGGAGCAGAAGCAGGTTCTCGGCATTGTCGATGGTACAGAGGAAGCACCGGATGCGAAGAATGCGAAGGACGTGACTGAGTTTAAAGCATTGCAGAAGCAGCACGGAATCGCGCGGTTGCCCATTCTCCTCATGATGGAGAGGTCATTGCACCAGCAGTATGGCGTTCAGAAAGATGCGAAGGCGCTGTGGGATCAGCTGAAGGAGGACTACAAGTCAAAGGTGAAGCTCAATGTGTGGGCTTTGTGCAACGATATGTCGGCGGTGAAGTTGAGCAATTGCGAGAATGTACAGGAGTATGCATCGAAGATCCAGGGGTATGTGAATGACTTCAACCTCTGTGCCGACTCAGACAGTTTGATTGGTGGAGGTGGTACGATGCCGAAGAGCGAGCACACATATCACCTGATGAAGGGTGTACCGAAGAATGATGATTGGAGGTTTTTCACCCAGTTGACGTACGACAAGATCGACACCCTGGCCGACAAACAGGAGGAGATTGTCACGAAGATGAAAGCCCACGAAGAGCGGCATCAGCAGGAAGTCGACTTCAAAAGCATTGAATGGCGGGCACTGGCTAAGATGCGGACGAAGAGCGAGAAGCGGAGTTCAAAGCACTCTCAAAAGTCCCAGAAGTCCTGTGATAGCAGCAGTGAGAGTGATGGTAGCAGATCAGACAATGAGAAGCATGCAAGTCGCCGCACCAATTGGAGGGATACTCAGGAGTGCTACAGATGCCATAAGAAAGGGCACATTGCACGGTATTGTCCAAGCAGTGCACCAGTGGAGAGCGGAGCACCGACATAGACAGCGGCAACGACGATGACGACGACATCAATTGAAAACTATTGGATGACAGTTACCAATCGAGAGAGCCCATCGAAGGAGAGCTGGTACTTGGATTGTGCCACCACTTCTCACATTTGCGGTGATCGGAGAAAGTTCAAACTGTACACAGAGTATACGAAGAGAGAAGAGCGGGAGATTCGTGACTTTGCGGGAAGGATCGCAGGCAAGGCCATCGGATATGGAGACGTGCGATTGAGGCTTCGGCTGCAAGGATACTGCAGAAATCATGAGGTTGTTGTGAGAAACGTCTTGCATATCGAAGGTGCATACAACTTGCTTTCACAATCGCAGCTTATGGATCGGGGTTTGCAGATTGTGCCTGTCAATGGCTATGGGATCAAGATATATGACAAAGAGCCGGCTGGGAGTACTGGACGAGGTCGAGGCAATTTTGTGGGCGTGGCACGCCAGACTGGAGGGTTATTCCGGCTGGATGTGAAGGTTGCAGGAAAGAGGCATCGAGTGAGAGGATAATTGTTTCGGAGGAGTTCCAGGCAGGGTTGATTGTTTGGGAGGAGCTTCAGGCAAGGTCTGTCTTTGTTTTCTTTGGAGTTTAGCACTACGGTCGTGATACTGCCCTGGAGGAGTTTCAGGATGGATTTGAGTGCGGTCATCACGTGGGTTGGTTTAGGGTTGTACGCAGCGGAGCCGCATCACTTTAGTTCTTGTGTACGTGTCAATTAGACTTAGCGAGAGTCAGTGAGTTTAGGTGAATACAGAGATTCAGGACGCAGGACACCGGACACCGTACAACATGGCCCACAAAGAAGCACTGGGTCGGGTTTTTGGACGGGTCTGGAACCGAACCGAATGATTTTTCCGGTCCAAACCCGGACCGCTGGCGCCTTATCCAGACCTGTTGCTAACACCACCTAGGCCCCCCTGGCACTATGTAAAGTGCTCTCAGACTCTGCAAGAGCGTTCTCAGGTACTCCTAAAAGCACCTGCAGTGACGGAGGTGCATTCAGGATGCTACAAGAATTGACTTGTGGGATAGTCAAATTTTGGAGCAGCTGAGACCTCTGCGGGAAACTTGCTGCCGTATTCTCACAGCAGTGGTTCTTATGGTTACAGAACCACAACCCATTTCATCTATCATATTCGTCTTTGTTATAGTCACAAGATTGGCTACATCATAATGTGGCATGGATTATCTATCTAAGTCTCTGTCTATATATACATATGGCCAATCTGGCTGCAGACGAGTTCTCGAGTGTAATCGGCGGAGCACCTGGAGATGCCCATTGAGTGAACTTTGAGATGCACTGGGAGGTCGTGATCATGTGAACTTAGAGATGTACTTGGAGGCTGAGATCGAGGGAGTTTAGAGATGCACTTGGGGGCCAAGATCGAGTAAACTGAGAGATGCACTTGGAGGCCGTGATCGAGAGAGTTTGGAGATGAACTTAGAGCCCGAGATCGAGTGAACTGGGAAATGCACTTGGAGGAGGTAATCGAACGAGTTTGGAGGCCATTCATTGTGTGAAGTTCGAGGCCGGGATCGAGCAAGTTTAGATATTAACTTGGAGGCCGGGATCGAGTGAACTCAGAGATGCACTTGGAAGAGATAATCGAACAAGTTTGGAGGCCATTCATCGTGTGAACTTGGAGGTCGAGATCGAGCGAGTTTAGAGATGCACTTGGAGGCCTAGATCAAGTAAACTGAGAGATGCACTTGGAGGACGTGATAGAGCGAGTTTCGAGACGCACTTAGAGCCCGAGATCGAGTGAACTGCAAGATGCACTTAGAGGACGTAATGTAACAATTTTGGAGGCCATTGTTCGTACGAACTTGGAGGCTGTGATTGAGCCAGTTTGGAGATACGCTTGGAGGCCATGATCAAACGAGTTTGGAGATGCACTTGGAGGTGGTCGATCTGGAGGTGGTATATCAGAAGAAAGGCGCAGACGGGAGCCGAGACTCTATGCATTGGTCAAACTCAAGATCATGGGAATGTAGAGAGTTCAGTACAACAAGGTCCGCCGAGTGATGAGAGACTGGCTGGGAGCGGGAGAAAGTGGATCATGGATGGTGCAGTACTCGGTGTATGCTGTACTCCGTGTTAACTCATGATTGTGGCATGGAGAGATAGAGATGGATGACCTAACTTCGTATTGTTAGGTGATGGTAGATTTGAGGACGAGAAACAGAGTGATGGGAGGATATGGGGGAAATCATCATGAGAAACTGACACTTAAGAGAATTTCGTGGGCGAGTCATTTGACCATTCCTGATCCGGCACCTACTACTCCCCATCTGGCGGGTAAGAACACCGATTCAAAGTCTTCCAAACCCAATGCTGGTTTCTCATATCCGCTCGCCTCCTCTATATTGTTCCCATCTTCATTCCCATTCTCGCTTTCTCGTCCTCAACTCTACCATCATTGGAGAACACAAAGTTAAGTCATCCCTGTCTATCTCTCCATGAGACGATCATGAGTTAACACCGAGTAAAGCATTCACCGAGAGTACAGCATTCACCCATGATTGTGTGTCTTCCCTTCATTCTCAAGATTACGAATTGACCCCTGAATGTAGATTCCGCTTCCGGTGCGCCTACCTACAAGATCACCATCCAGCTCTCCATGAGAGCTCAAATGTAAAGATACCTTGTCCACATTCCCACGGTCGCGAATTACCTCATTGTAGAGTCTCAGCAACCGGCGCGCCTCCCTTCGACTGCCTCCCATCGGCTGCTTCCAAGTACACCGCCAATCTCACTCAATCATGGCCTCCAAGTGCATCTCCAAACTCGCTCGATCTCGGCCTCCAAGTGACTCTAAGTTCACACAATACCGGCCTCCAGGTATATTTCCGAGTTTACTTGATAGTCATCTGCAGGCGCACCTCAAATTGCTCTCAACCACCGCCTGCAGCCTGTCCATATATTCCGTGTGTAGATAGATACATAGATACATTGATGAGAATACAAACTGAATACATGAGGTTTTAAAATCGTTGAACGATAAGTAATAGCTATGATTTCCAGGCAAACCAGCAGTGTTCCCAAAGAAGATGTTTTTCCCCGACGGCTCTACCGTGATTTGACATGCTCCCAGGCTTGTCGTCGGTGCTCTGAGACTTTTGGTCGGCGCACCAAACTGCTCCAGGTGCACCTGCAGGTTACTGCATCGGTCCAGTATACTCTGGGATTTGATCACCATGGGATTCTGGTCCGACAACTCTCAGACACTCCCAAAGGCTCCCAATGACCAAAATACATTTTGCTGATGTTGCTGCAGCAGAAGTTAGTCTGAATGATTAGTGAAACATGAACACTCTTTAGCTTGTTGCACTACTGATTTTCATCAAAGGAAGCCAATCCTCAACCCTGCGGAATACTAGTCGCCTCCCATTCTTAGTTCCGAATTCCCGTCCATCCAATGATTTGGAAATGTCGGTGGTGAGACCAGGCAAGATCCTTGAATCGTCAACAGGATAAAAAGACGCCTCACAATGATGCTTCCAATTATATCAACACTTTCTTTCGTTTACATAATGCTTTGATTCATTTACTCTACATTAATTCACATTTCCTTTAATTACTCCTTTATTTTTTCGTATTTATCACTCACCACCTTTTTAAATCATGACAAGAAGGCACTGCATTTCTCCTCCTCCCCCTCCTCTTTCTTCCCACACCAGGAGTGACAGACAAGCCATCAACAATGAAGTTCTCAATGATGATCGCATCAAGATACCCAACAATTACAATGTTCATTGAGATGACAATTGTGCATCCAACAACGAGCCCCCTCGGAGGCCATCTTGCAAAGATACGGGCAAGCAGCTATCAAAACATTCAGTCATGTCAATACCTGGAAAACGTATCGTGACAACTCAATCTACACCTACATTGGCGCAACCCCTCAATCCTGAGCGTCGGGAGGTCAACATTGTTTTACAGGATGAGGATGAAGGCGAGCCTGCCTTGCAGGCATCTGAGAAGGTATCCAATTACGCGTTTGAGTGATTCAATCTGCCCACTACATCCGCAAAATGTATTTTTCTCACTGGAATCCTCCAGGAGTGTCTGAGAGGATGTGGAGTGTAAACTTAGATGCGCCAATTTCAGGAGAGTATCAGACTCTAGGAGGGCATTCCTGCCGGCCTTCAGAGTAACTGGTAGCGCTGACGACAAGCCTGGGAGCACGTGGGAGCGCCAGCAACAACCCTGGGAGCGCCGGCGACAAGTCTGGGAGCACCTCGAATCACAGTAGTGTAGTCTGGAAAAAACTTCATCTTTGGGAAAGCTGCCGGCACGCCTGGAAATCATAGCTAATAATTATCGTTCAACAATTTTTAAAACTCAGGTATTCAGTTTATATGCTCATCTATGTATCAATGTATCTATATATAGCTACCCATCTACACGGTATGTGTGGACTGGCTGCAGGCAGTGCTTGAGAGCAATTCGAGCTGCACCTGAAAATGACAATCGAGTGAACTCAGAGATACACACCGAGGACGTGATCGAGTCAGTTTGAAGATGCACTTGGAGGACGTAATTGGGCAAGTCTAAACATATACTTGAAGGATGTGATCGAGCGAGTTTGGAGATGCACTTGGAGGCCGTGATCGAGCGAGTTTGGAGATGCACTTGGAGGCAGTGATCGAGCGAGTTTGGAGATGCATTTGGAGGCCGTGATCAAGCAAGTTTGGAGATACACTTGGAGGCCGTGATCAAGCAAGTTTGGACACTGTAATCGAGTGAGTTTGGACGAGTACTGGGAGGCAGTCGATGGATGGCGTGCCAGGTGCTGAGACTCTTTTCATCAGTTAGTTAACTCGCCACAGTGAGAATGTGACAAGGTGACTTTACATTTGAGCTCTATTGGAGACACACGCCGGAAGCTGAAGATACATTCAAGGGTCAACTTGTAATCATGAGAATTAACGAAAGAAAACAATCTTGGGTGGATGCTGTACTCAGTGTCTGCTGTACTCAGTGTATGTTGTACTCGGTGTATGCTGTACTCGGTGTATGCTGTACTCGGTGTATGCTGTACTCGGTGTATGCTGTACTCAGTGTATACTGTACTCAGTGTATGCTGTACTCGGTGTATACTGTACTCAGTGTATGTTATACTCGGTGCCAACTCATAATCATGACATGGCGAGATAGAGAGGGATGACTTAACTTTGTGTTCTGCGATGATAGAGTTGTGTACAAGAAAGAGAGAGATGGGGGATGAAGATGAGAACGATGTGGAGAATATGAGCGGATATGCACAATCAGGTGTATGACTTGCCTGATTGGGTTGGGAAGACCTAGTCTTGCTGTAATTGCACTCTGGATTGGGACTCGTACCTGTTGTATCAGGGATGGTAAGTTGACCCGCACACAAAATTCTCTTGAGACCCAATTTCTCATGATGTTTACCCCCATACCCTTTCATCTCTTTCTTTGTTGTCCTCAATTCTACCATCACCGAAGAGCACAAAGTTAAGTCATCCCTCTCTATCTCTCCATGCCATGATCAGGATTTAACAGCAAGTACAGCATATACCAAGGACAGCATACACCGAGTACAGCATACACCGAGTACAGCATACACTGAGTACAGCATACACCGAGTACAGCATACACCGAGTACAGCATACACTGAGTACAGCATTCACAGTGTACAGCATACACTGAGTACTGCATACACCGCATACTGTATCATCCACACATCAACTGTCTCCCGCTCCCAGCCAGTCTCTCATCTCTCGGCACACCATGTTGGACTCAATTCTCAACATTCGCACAATTATGAGTTAACCAATGAATGGAATCTCCGCCACCGTAGCGCCTCCCTCCCGAACTACCGCCTCCAGATTCACCACCTCTTAGTCCTCCTCCAATCTCGCTCAATCATGGCCTTCAAGTGCATCTCCAAACTTGCTCGATCACAGCCTGCATGTGTATCTCCAAATTTGCTCGATTACAGCCTCCAAGTTAGCACAATCATGGCCTTCAAGTGCATCTGCAAACTCGCTTGATCACGGCCTCCAAGTGCATCTCCAAACTCACTTGATTATGGCCTCCAGTTTCATCTTGAACCTTGCTCAAACCTGGCCGCCAAGTGCATCACCAAACTCGCTCGATTACAGCCTCCAAGTGTATCTCCAATCTCACTCGATTACACCCTCGGAGTGCATCCCTGAGTTCTCTTGATCATGGTCTGGTGAAACGGTGGAGGTAGAAGGCAGACAGCCCATCATCAACATTCCGCCGCACCTTGCATGGTATCCGAAGGGAATTAATACGAAAGTGCAGTTCTAGCTCAAGGAGCGTAGGAGGAGGGTGAGACAATATGAGGGGATACCCGGCCATAATGAACCACACAAATCGCGTGGATCTATGAATGGTTCGCAAGAGTTCATGAGAATCGACACTAATTGTGTCGATCTTGGCAAGAGAGCATGAGACCAAGAGCTGCGCAAGCTAGAGTGTGTATTTCATATATTGAGACGATGTCTATCTACCCTGGGGTTTACGAAATATATACTGCCTGTCGCTGAGTCCATCTCAGGTATTCCTGTATCTCGGTATGCATATATATTGAGAGACTTAGATAATACATGCCATATTATGATGTAGCGAATCTTGTGATTGTAACACAGACCAATATGATTGATGAAATGCCTTGTGGTTATGAAACCCTAAGAACCACTGCTGTGAGAATACGGCACCAAGTCTCCCGCGGACCTGTGCAGAGGTCCCTGCAGCTCCAAAATTTGACTATTCTAATAGTAAAATCTTGTAGCATCCTGAGTGCACCTCCATCACTGCAGGTGCTTTCAGGAGCATGTGGGAATGCTCTTACACAGTCTGAGAGCACTTTCCAAAGCTCCAGGAGGGGCTGGGAGCATCTGGAAGTACTTAGAAGTACTGGCAAGGGCTACCGAAGTGTCTGGGAGGTTTGCATATGGCTTCCGGGCCGAATGACATTTTGCTGATGTATGGTATATATTCACTACAGGAAGGATTCAAACGAAGTCAGTTAGCAATTGGTTGCATCGACAGCTGGAAATTGGTGGTGATATGAGCCCTTCGTTGAAGACATAACAGGCCTTATTGTCAGTTGTGAACTACAATGCCCCAACAACCCTTTCCGGCGTTCCGGTGATGGTTATAGCACATGTGAAGCCTATAGCTATCACTTATGCGATGTTTGTGAATCCCTTTGCCACAAATGGGGTGAAGACCGCCCAGATTCATACTGGTGGTATGTTGAAGTTGCCAGGATTAATCCAGCCCAGAAAAACTTAGTAACGCCATTTGCCTTCAAATCAGTGGTAAATAAATTATTTCAATGATTGTTTTCATTGCAGATATTGTGCATCAGACTTTTGCAGAGATAACTTTCTCCCATGCAGGAATTGTATGTGGCTGCAAAATCTCAATTGACTCTATTTATGAATTTCGAACACAGTTGTCTACAGAGATCAGGAAAATCGTAGCCTGGCTATTGGTAACTGACAGGTTTACATGCTCCACAAACGTTCATATAGTAAGTTCAAACTTCCCTTCTTGAGTAATCGTTGCCTTGACGATGAATTCAGAAGTACAAGTTTCAATTTGCAGCGACTGAAATTGTAGATCTTATTAACTGGACATTCTCCTATTGCATAAGACAAATGGGAATGAAAGGTAGATCATTGATTTATAAAATCAACCTGCCATTCATTGCCCTCACCATGAGAGCCATCCACCATTGTCAATTGGCCATGGAAACTGGACAGTTTAGGGTTCTGCCAGAGTTTGGTCCAGGAGGTGGAGCACAACGTAAGTGCAATACAAGAAACAACAATCACGAAGTTAATAATACATGCACAAACAAATTTCGTCGTCTCAATACGGATTTTCATTCTTCCTTGCCTACGGTTCAATCCAAACAGATAGACAATATCCGTGACATAATTTGCTGAAGGATCCACTCCACAGGCATGGACCGAGCTATGGCACAATCTCACAACAATCAGTGCAGCTTTGATAAGTAATTCCTTCATTACCTCCCGGAGAAGCTGATAGGGCACCCCAACAATTCTTGTAATCATCTCAGCAGCTTTGTTGCTGCTACTCCAGTTAGCATGCGATTCTCAGCTGTTCTGCCTATGGATGGGTCTGCCATCGCCAGCAGCAGCCAGCCCGTCCCGGGCAGCAACGGCAACAACAACAGCAACAACATCACCAACATCACCAACATAACCAGCAATGAAAATATGGGATTAGTCAATGGAAGTACCATTGGAGAGGGTGCAATGTTGCTTGGAGGTTAGCAATGGCATTAGTGATCAGATTTAGAATTTTCTTTGTGACCTATTTTATTCTAGGTTTTGTCAATACATCATAATTGTAGTACATGTAATAGAACTGATGGTTTACTGAAGTCTGATTTGAAATGCATGAAATCATGATTGCAATGATGCATAACCCTGCTGCAACAGTTGAACTGCAAGGTACTGACGATATTGTATCAACAAATTAAATATCATGAACCACTTCTGCATGTTAACTATCATTGGTCAAATTAAGCCATAAGAGTCTTTAAAAACAAGACCAACATGCTTCAATAAATGTATGGAGGGAGTACAGTCATCATCGCGAGGACATATTGAATTGGGTGATGTAGGAGTATGCTGAGCGATGATTTGTGATATTGCCCAAGGAAATGTAAACTGTTTGTCAAGTGCTCGTGGTCACCTTCACAAAAGTGGATACACTAGTCATGACGTTTGACAACACCATCGTGACGATTCAAATAACACTCTGGAACAGTAACACAATGCCATATTTCAGAGAAATGTCGATTCCATTTTTTGGAGTTTGTGGGCACAATAAACTAAATAAATTTAAGAAAGGAGATTTAGTTTTTGCTGATGAAGGAGAGCTATCTACCCAGTATGATTTCTCCACCACTTGTTGTTGGAATTCATTTCCCTTGCTGCCTGAGTCTCTTCTGTATGCTACAAGGCTACTTGGGTGCAGCTTGGCTGTTTCTAGGAACAATGAAATGTCACATAGGCAAAAATTACCTGAGTTATAGTACTATAGAGGGTCTTCCACTTCAGCAACTCAGAACTTGTATCTATCCCAACAGCCACCAGCCCAAATCTGCCAAGACTGGCAGTTATTGACAGCTAGCATACTGTATATGCTCTAATAGTATTACCAGTGAATTCCATTTACAATTGGTAATAAAACAGGGGGGATTAGAAGGTGGGGAAAAATCCGCCAGCTTTATAGACTCTCACTCACATTTTCATCTTACTCAAAATTGCACCATTTGACTTGATTTTTGGATTGACATGTTGGCCTTGGAGTTGTCTATTATACTGCTCTCTCTGATATTCTCTCCATTGTGTGGTTGTTGAGCAATTTGCAATTTTGAAAAAAATTCCGGGATTTACAAGGTGCCCCGCTAGCAGCTTGTTTGGTGTGGCCGCCAGACGCACCCACACCCCTAATAAGGCGCCTGGGCTGTATGCATGAGGTGTGTACTCTATATAACAAACATGCCTCGAAAACCCCCTAGAAGGATTGTATCGACTCTCGATGACCTCACCAGCGCGCCCCCGGAATCACCTCTTCTTGGCTCATTCATGATTGGCCGGATCTCGCAAGCGCAAGGCAAATATCTCTTCACCTGTGTTTTCCCTTCTGGCGAGATTGTGCTTGCTGAGCTTGCGCAAATATTCCGTGGAAAAGCATGGTTACGCCGTGGAGGCTATGTTTTGGTTGATAGGACAGCATTTGAGGACCGTGGTAATAAGATAGGGGGGCAGATTGTGAACGTGGTGCGGAATGAGAAAGCTTGGAGAAAGATGGACTACTGGTACGTATGCAGCTAAGAGGTATGGAATACGCTGACAGAACAGGCCGAAGGAATTTGTGTACGAGCTGTTTGACGCAGACTACGAGAGTGCGGAGGAGTCGAACATGGGATAAGTAAATTCAGACCATAATGAAATCACTGGTACTACATTAATGGTGCCACAGGGACTGAATATTTGGATTTTAGTACTGAGGGCAATTATATAATTACAATCGTTTCTCACTGTTAACTCTGGGCTCTTTCGCTAGCTCCTCTTCGTTCTTCGCATCCCACAATAACCCAATTACACTTAATGCTAGTACTCCCACAACTATGCTGGAGCTAGTGCTTGTGCTCGGAAAAACATTCCAAGCCCATTCCTGTGCTGTCCAGACTAGGATAACCCACATTGGCCCAAGTCCACTTTGCCATAGGACGTATGGAGTTCCCCAAGCAAGCCATGAGTAGAACTGATAATGCAAGCTTCTGGCGCAGAGCATACCGATTGTGTTGGCGGATAAAATGCTACAGAGAACATAACGTGGGGTGATACAGGCGGATATTTGATGTATTTCGTGGTCGGCAGGAGGGAACAGAATTAGGGTGATGAATCCGGGAAAGCTGCGGCGTGATGGCCTGTAGGAGTTGTCAGTCATAAGCTGTTGATACATCTAAAAAGACGTACCGTTTCCATCTGACTGCAAGGAACAAAAGAAGTAGAAGTCCATGAATTACGGCTAATCCTATGGAGAATTTTCGGGAAAGGAAGGTCTCTTCGCTGACAAATCTCCAATTTACAGTCCATTTGTGTAAAAATTGCCGCGTGAATTCAAAAGCACCTGCGGCATAGCTCTTGGGATATTCCAATACAAATGGAGTTGCGACGAGAAACTGTCACTTTCGGATTAGTGCGAGTGAGAGCTCATGTACAGTGTAATTACCTGAACCTGTACCATGATCATAGCTTGCTGTACAGCCTTATCCCTTCCCACAGCCTGTAGCAGTATAGCACCAACTGCTGGTAGAACGAACAAGGTATTCATTTTTACGCTGATTGACATCGAATACGATATAGAACCAAGAGTCCACATCCGCTTCTGCCATAAGTACACTGCAACAAACAGAAAAAAAATTGAAAATGGGTCGTTAAAGAGGCGGAGCATATAGATGCTGTGCAGACGCTTGGAGAATAGTAGCAGTGGAAGAATATATGGCGGTGCCTTCCATCCAATTAGAGAAGGTGCAGTGTTAACCATAGATTGAGATGTAATTACCCGAGCTTCACGATAGCACATCAATACCACATAGAGCGTTGCTAAATAGAGGCCCACAAAGATCCATTGCGCATGAAGTATGTTCGTTCCGTTCACAGTGAGGTGGTACAGGAACGAATATATATAGACGTGACCAGCAGGATACACCAGAGGACCAGTGCCCCCCTTTATTGCTGCATAATCTCGTTCTCCCCCGATATATTGTATTACTTGCTCCATGTAAGCCTTCCAATCAATCTCTGTATCTGTAGTTGTTCGTTTGATCATTAGCAATGAATTGGAGCTGAGGAGAATTCGGTGAACGGCGCACAGGGAACCTTGAAAACCACGGCTATAGATAATAGGGCATCGAGTATAAGTAGTGGGGGTATTATCCATATTGGGAACTTGGATTGTGAATTGAAGGCGACAGCATATGTGGAACGGAGAAACTTGATCCAGAGAGTCATGGAAGGGAGTTCTGCTGTCAGTGCCAGGTGCTGGGGGTTTTTTAAGGTTCGGCTTGGCAGAGTAGCACTCATGATTAAACATTCACTCCCCGCTGACGCTTACCACCAACGACGTAGACCATCACAGTTCACTCGTTCACTCGTTCAATGCAAACGATGGAGCAAGAGTAGGTCATGCTAGCCTAAACCTCTCTATACAGGCAACTCACGAATTTCCATGCCAGATTACTCAATCTATTCCAACAGACGCAACAACCGGAGGAAGTCCCTAGACGAGCGGCAGAGGCTCAGCTTGAAACGCTCTACTCTAATAGTAGTAGGTGCCTACAGTGATGTCCGTCAACTCCATTGGCTAATGGGTCCATAGGATTTCCAATTGCGCTGGCCAATATTGCGTCTGCACTAGAACTGCCATTACCATCGCGACAAGCTGCGCTTACAACCTTGAAAAGATACGTCCTGCGATGTTGGAGCGATTCATACGAAGATTTTCGGGGACACCTCGCCAGCCCGGAGCTGAAAACCCACTTACGCCCCCAACTGTTAGCTCTTGCAACAGATGACCAGAGGAAAGTAAGATCGATTTCGGCAGCTATTGTAGGAAAGATTGCAACTTCTGGTTCGTCTTGACAGTTGACATATGAAAAGCTTGCTCAAGCTAATAGAGTGAACAAAAAGACTATCCAGACGAGTGGCCGGCGCTCCTCGGGAACTTGTTAAAGTTCATCACCGAGGGAACTGATACGCAGACAAACGGAGCTCTGCATGTGCTCAATGGTTAGCGCAAAATTCTGATTTCATTCTGAGGGGGTAGATTTCATTGACTACTGGTATTTAGATGTTCTCGATGAGGGGCTCGGTGAGGAGCAGTTCTTCGGTATGGCTAAGCAAATTGTTGAATTGCTCTACGACGTTGCCGCAGATGAAGGGGTAAGCGTCGTTTGTGCTTTGAATCAAGAGTTGGGTTGGCTAATGGACCTATGTAGAGAGCATTCTCTGTACGCTCCTTGTCCGTATGCACTTTCAAATCGTGTGTGGACACACTGGGGATGATGAGAGGGAATCATGCAGAAGATATCAACACGTTTGCGCAAGAGGCCTTAAATTTATGGGCCCCGTTTATGGCGAGCGTTCTCGAGGCGCAGCTACCGCCAATAATGGAAGAAACCTCCAAAGGCTTGGTGACATTAAAGATCCAGGTCATCAGAGTATGTGTTATTAAGGCACTCTACACGCTGCCCGATTGCTAAACCGTGTAGACCATTATGCAAACTAGATTGCACTTCACCAAATTGTTCGACTTTCACATCGAGAAATTTTTCGGTGCGACATGGACGGATATGAACCGTGTGAAAGATATGTACGTCGAAGAATTCGTTCAAGACGAGGCCGAAGGACGCCTGGTCGATATAGATGGGCTTCCTTACAGTCTGGATTTGTATTGTCTCGAACAGCTCGATTTTATCCAGTCCTGTCTAGGCAATAGGACCGTAAAAGATCATATCGAACACGCCGGTTTTGGTATAGGCGGGTCGAGCCCGTTCTCGCAAATGGTATTCACTGCAATTGCGTTAAGTCAGATTACCGGAGAAGACAAGACCATGTGGGAGATTGACCTCAACGTCTTTTTGTCTGAGGAAACCGCAATATCTGCAAACTACACGCCTAGGACTGCTTCGGGAGATCTAACCTTGAAACTTGGTGAATGTTTTCCAGCACGCACCGTTGAGTCATTGTTTGATCACACTCAACGGATCTTCGCATCAGGGGAGAATTGTGAACTTAAAGAGTCCGCTTTGCACCTTTGGGACCAACTCCTGAATGAGTATGCTGAGATGGGCCGAAAAATCGATGAAGGTGCCGCAACCAGTTTGCTTGGATTCGTTGTGGACGCAATTGGTAGCTCTGATGAAGAGAATCAATTCTTGCGAGCAAGAGGTTACTCCGTCGCAGCAACATTGACGAAGGCGATGTATTCGACTATTGAGGACAAGGTTACACAGCTGATGGAGCAGAGCATTCGCGCATCTAGGGGGGACCCATCAATCATCGTCCAGATCACTGCCTTGAGGGTCTTTCAAAAATACCGTGACTCTGTTCCTGTTGGTCAACTGCTGCCATTTCAGGCCAGTATTATTGCATCGATTCGGACATTCTTGACACAGAAAAGCGACGACGATCCCGAGGACAGCCAAGATGTACTTACCGAACTAGTTGAAACGGTTAGGTCGGCGACAACAATCAATTATGCCACTATTCTAGATAATACACTTCAGATACCCGAGCTGCTTTTCTCTATCGCTAGGAATGGCGTTACCAACCACCATCTACTCGGACTAATTCGTGATACATTCGACGATGTTGCAGAAGGCTCCCCGGAAATATATTTTCCTCTCATGAATAAGCTCCTGCCTATCTTGACACATATGATGGATCTCGATCCTTCTGATAAAGAGCATCCGCTCATCGGACTTGCCACGGAAATTTTGGACACTATCCTTCAAAACGGAACCTCTCCGCTTCCGCAGGGCTTGGTTGCAACTGTCATGCCTAGAATATCGAAGATCTTGCTAGGATCCAATGAGAATGATCTTGTGCAATCCGGATGTGGCGCAATGAAGGAAATTGTTCGCCTGGATTGCAGCCAATTTCTCCGGTGGCATGACACATCCGGGAAATCAGGATTGGAGATCTCTCTGTTTATCATTGATCGACTTTTACGCCCAGAGTTTAGCGAGGGTGCTGCCATGGAAGTTGGCGGATTGGCAGCAGAAATCGTAGATAAGGCTAGCGATCAGATTGGCCAGCTCCTTCCAGATCTTCTCCGCGCAGTCGCTGCACGGCTTGTCACGGCTACACTCCCATCATTCATTCAGAGTTTAATCTTAGTTTTTGCTCGTCTGGTTCTCAAGCAAGCCAACGACGTCGTCAATTTCCTGGCAGGTCTGATACTTGGTGATCGCAATGGGCTGGAGGTCGTCTTGACCTCCTGGCTGGCTAACACTAGTTACTTTTCGGGCTATGATGAGATTCGACAGAATGTCATGGCTCTATGTCACCTCTACAACTTGCAAGATCCACGATTGGCCCAGATAATTGTACCCGGTGATCTTATAATTCCTACGAGCAGCAGGATCATGACAAGATCAAGGGCAAAAAATACTCCTGATCAATATACAATGATACCGGTACCTCTGAAAATTGTTAAGGTATTGATCCAGGAACTTGGACCAACTGTTGGTGAGACATCGAGATACTATAACCAGCAGAGTGAACAGTTTGATAGCGATGGCGATGACTGGGAGGATGTTCATGATTGTTTCAATGTTCTGGGAATGTCGAGGGAAGGTAGGAACCATCCGTTCTAAAAAGTGCCTGGAATATACTAACAGTACCTAGAATTTTTGGCGCTCGGCGCATCAGGTCGGACGTCGAGAGAAGTTGATGATGAGACTTACGTGTGTTCCCCTGGCTTGATGAACCCAGCTAGTGTACTGATGCTCATACCTAGACTATCCTGGCTTCGTTCTTCAAAGAGGTTTCGTCGAAAAACATTGCAGACTTTCAAAATCTCTACAACGCATTGAAACCGGAAGAGCAGAACCAATTGTCACTGCTCCGCTAAGATCTGATGAACGAGGATGCTATTCACTTTCATGGCTGTAATTAATCAGTACGAGGTAACTACTTCATTTTAATGGTATATTCATGCCGGGACAAGTAGAGATAGGTTCCTCAGATTGTTGGTAAATACTCACTGTATCAAGCATTTGAATTTTCAAATGAATACTCGGCTTCCATTCCACGTATTTGCTCTGGTATGTGCCAGTGTTAGACGGGCGGATTTTATGGGAGAATGAAAACATTAATATATGTTCAGGAAACTTACTGAGTACTTAGGCAGTCAAAAATATCTGGCGGATTTTCATCTGTCGTGACAGCGTGCCATCACGTCAAATCTTGCAAATAGGCTGCCAAGACAGCATGGGTCGAATCGTATAAGGGAATTCCTGTAGAAAAGGCTAATGCGCATATATCCTCTATACTAGATTTAGGCAATGTAGAGCGGACGGTGGGGGGAATCTCTTTCCTAAGAAATGAGTTTATAGGGTATTGCCAAGATAGCCACCCGCCAGATATTTTTGACAACCAAGTAGGTAATTATGAATTACTGATGTCCTCTAAACGATAAGGGTAAAGTAATATAAAATGCACTGGCTTATTCGGTGTTGAGCACATTAATATTGACTGCACATCACTTGTAAGGGTTGTGTGCGACGAGTGCTGTGATATACTCCAGATGTAGAGTGCGAAGAGACTATATGATGGAGCAGTTCCGATCACAGCCGCCAGATTAACAGCTACAGTATTATGATATACCGTATCACTCGCTTAAAAGGTATGCTCCATTTGTGCTTAGCACTGAGACTAGTTACCAGGACTGTTCAACGTGCTTGGCTTTTTCAATTACAGTCTATCCAGTGCTGTAGAATGTAGACTCAGATGCACCACAATACTACATGTCTAAGCTATTAGAAAGCATCAACCTTAGTGATAATACTATACCAGATCTGGTGGCAGTGATGATCCTGATAAGATATGAACTTTGCTATACACTGGGATTGGTATGCGATTCAGATTAATACACAGAAGTGGTTAACAAAAAAGTTTAGGAATATCAAGTAAAGAAGTAGAATGGATTGGAGCACATTATTACAGAGGCACTTAAACACCAGTAACTAATACAATCTACTAAGTACTGCTGTCCAATAAATGTCTATCTTTTTACATTCTTACTATTGATGCCACTTTCTCTAAGTTTCATCTCAATGTTAACCAGTATTAGAAATTGTCGTTTAATAGAACTAATTTTCAATTGTACTATACTTAATTGATAGAAGTAACTGAAGTACTAAGACTAATTTAAGATACTAACTATACATCAAAGCTCAAGCAATATAGAATATTTCATTTAATAGATATTAGTACTTCGAAACAAATGTTATTTTCAAATTGAGGTGAGAATAATATTTACAGTCTCTGCTGAGAAATAGAATTACCCAAAGATACATTGATAAAATTCTAATCATTGTTACTTGCATTGCTAAGTAGCAGCAATAGTTTCAGATTATTAAGCTGCAGTCATAATTTGATTTACTAAGTATTGACCTATTAGGTTTTTAAACTACTTCAGTACTGTTTATAAACAATTTCTGATTCTAGAATTCCAAATGATATTATTTAACTTCTTAGTGTAACCTGATGAACTTGAATCTAATGTCAAGACAAGTATGCCAATGCTTCATTGTGGTGATGTGATCTGAGTGGTGCAGCTGTATACCACAGAGATTAAGTATACATGAAGAAGTTAGGGGTAAATTATTTATTATAGATATTTGTAGTATTGCGGTGGTCAATGCTAGGTAATTGATCGCTACATAATCCCAGTGATGTGTTACATTTTCTCAATTAACTTCGACCTAGCTGGTACATAATTCTCTTTGTTGAGTTTCAACTTTTTGGACTGTATCTGCCAGTACATACATGGTGCACATTTACCAACATTTGCCATTGCATAAGTCTGTAAGTTCTGCAATCTATTGGTGCTGTATAGTGGCCTTTCAATCAGTCTGGGGCACTGAATACTGTTTCTTGAATCAGCAGAGATATACAGGTGATAAAGCCCATACTGACAACATTTATACCAGGCTGGGATCCAATCAAAAGTGAATAGAATCGTGAAACTAGGATATCAATCAATTATTCAACTGGCTGCCATATGCTCAGTATCTCCACTCCTAAATTCTGTGCATCTATATACATCAACAACTGGGCTGCACTCGGTGAATGTCATTAACTACATTGTGACTATTTGGAAGCGTCTTCGCCAGATTCTAGCTTGTATGTATATGATTGCAGCTGGCTCATTGGACCAAGTAAAGCAGTCTCCAATAGTGCTATCTAAACCTGAGTGTGGGGTTGTCTTCAAATTAATCTGTTTCAGCAACGGGTATTGAGTGTGATCCAGTGGTTAGATAACCAATGACACATACTGTAAACTGATCATTATGTGATATATGGAAGATATTGTTATATAACACTGCACTTAGTGATGTTAGGTTGTTTGCATTCTTATTCATGAATTGCGCAGCATGAATGGTCCAGTGTATGTGTCATTGAACTTCTTTGATAGTCTGGATGTTTGCAAGTTGCTCATCAAAATTTATACTTTATTTGACATATTCATTGTCACCTCTTTCCCTGCAGTGTACTTTCTTTCCCAAGCTTGGATATTGAACATATATTCCCACAGAATTTGGTCAATCTCTTCTATCTCTGCCACTGGTAAGTCAGTCTGCACCAGTGGTCTGATGCTGGAAGCCTTGGAAGATATAAGTTGTATCAAAGGATGGTGGTTGGGGTTTTCTTAAGATGGTATCATAATTATAGGGTACAGCACAGAGCTGCTGTATGCAAAGTCTGGCTGTGCAAATAGTTTAACTCAGTTATTCTTCGAATAGTTGCAATTGTCACAGAGCAACATGTTCAATCATAGTTCTGGTGCTCAGTCTGACAATTTATTTCCAGGCAGAAAGCAGTTGAAAGTTGGTGGTTGATACGAAAGTGAGAGAAACATCAATTGCATCATTGACTGCTGAGCTGTCTGACATAATTGAAGGCAACAGAGTGTATTCCACTGTATTCACAGATCATGTGTTTGACACATACTCCACCTAGCTTTGGGGAGTTACAGTGCATCCTGCAGGGGAGGTGAGTTGCAATTGTGATTTAATAGTTGATAAATACCAAGATCCTGGTGTGTTCCAATATGGTTGATTCTAGCCAGTCTATACTGAAATCCATGGTAGTTCCCTCCAAAGGACATGAAGGTGATAACAGTAGCATATTTAGTCCAAAGTGTACATGCTGTGGTACCTTGATTCAGTGGTATAACTTGCAGCTTGCAATATACTTCTGTATGTAGTACTCCACAACAGGCCAAATAGAACCACATGGATGGAGAGGGGTGTAGTCTTCAAGGCAGTGAAGTAACTGGATTCTGGATTGTGGTGGGAACGATGTTGACACAACTGTAGAGTACTACAAGTAGATATATTCTCCTCTCATAGATCAGAGTATACTCTTTTAATATCCAGTGACTCTAGAGTTAGCAATGGGTCCGGGTAATCTGCCAGCTGTCCGGGTTTGGACAGCAAAAACCTGTCGGTTTGATCCCAGACCCGTCCAAAAAACCAATCCGCCAACTCTTGGCGGGCCAAACCCGGACCTGTACCGTCAAACGATGGATTTCGCCGGGTGAGGCTAGACCTGTGGGTTCCAATCTCTGGTTCCACATTTCAAGTTTCACATTGATGGTCGTGTTCAGATATGTTACTGTTGATTGTGAAATATCGACATCGGTACCTCACAGTCCATTTTCAATGTATTAGTTGCCTCAATAATCAAAACGAATAGACACATGCGCTCTACCACATCCTCGAAATGAGTGTCAACACAGCGTCAACGATTTTGGGTCTTGCATCTTCGGTAATATGAGTGGTGCGTAATCACAATCATCAATAAACAACGTCATGGCAGCCTGTATGGGCAAATATGTACAGAATAGTCCTACCACATCCTCCAGGCCAGTTACAACTCATTTCATTCACAAAGCTACCGCTAAGTATTTGTGAGCCTTTTAGCATACCAAAACAGTCAAAACCATGTATATAGACAATAATGGCCACATTGCGCTGAAATTAACCATAATGGAAGGCCAACAATTGTTGACACTCCGTTGACGCTCATTTTCATGATCCGGCAGGGAGCATTTCACTTTCTCTTTTGCCTATAGAGGCAGCCAATACTTCGTTAATAACTATGTGCAACCTATCGCTAACAAGATTACCCAAGATACATGACCAAGAATCGTTGACACTCCGTTGACACACATTTTCATGATGGGGCAGGGAGCGTGTTACCATCACTTTTGCCTATATAGGCAGCCAACACTTCGTTTATGACTATGTGCAACCTATCATCCCACACATTACCCAAGATACATGATCAAGAATTGTTGACACTCCGTCGACGCTCATTTTCATGATGGGGCAGGGAGTGTTTTACTGCCTCTTTTGCCTATAAATGCAGCCAATACTTAGTTTATGACTATTTGCAAACTATCGCCCCCCAGATTACCCATGATACAGAGCCAAGAATCGTTGACGCTCCGTTGATGTTTATTTTGCCACGGGTGTATCCACATCATGAAATCCTTCGATTTGGCATTGTCTATAATTCACATTGATTTGGCAGCGTTTCTAACGTTTACGTTTACTTTCTTCTTGATCACTACATTGTTCTGTAATAATACATATAAATATATCCTTTAAAATATACTTTTCAGTATCCATGGATTCAGGATAATAATAATCACCAAAATGCCGTGCCATTCGATCAGTGCTAGTCATCACTGCCAGGTTCGCTCAATAGGCTGCTCTGGTCTTCAAAATGAAAGTTAGCTGCATTACCACACAGCAGATAATGTACTAACCAGTGGATGTTCCTTCATCATGCAGCATATCTGGATTGAAATCTGTATCGTGCTCGCTATCCTGGGCAGGTACATCGAGAGCAAATAATTCAGCACAGGGAATAGATGTATGTGAATACGCATATCCGGCTGGCAAATTGAAAATTCTGAGGCATTGCGCTCCGGAAGAGTTACCAGTTGAGGCGGGTGGCGTTCCGGGCAGAGATGGCGTCGGCTCTGGAGTCTGCCGTCTGCATTGGTTGCACAGAGGTGTACCTGTTCCTTTGCGTCTCCAGCATGTTTGTGGATTGTTTGTGGTGGCATTTTGGCAAGGAAGTCATTCTGGCTTGTGGTTTTGACAAAGCATAGCCAGGTGTCTCTCAATCGCAACCTTCACCTCTTTATGCCCAGAAACTCAACACCTTGCTTTGTCTCTTCTCGGACCTCGGCGTGAGGTTTCTTGATTAGGTATTGTGTTTCCTCTATTGCAGCACGTGAAAACCCACCTTTGGCCATTTAGGCCATGTTCAAGGCCAGGCACATGTCAGACTGTTCCAGCTGTACACAACCTCCTTGCCTTGCCATCGTAGCAGATATGTTGAATACCCACAAGAAATTAGTTGCTGCCTCTAACAATGAGATGCGGCTATTACATCAACCCTATACGCTTCCGTAGCCTCCTCTATGGTGATTAAGGCCTGTTCAGTCCATTCTTGGGGATGCTTATCATGAAATTCGTCTGCGAAAATCCGAGAGCTTCCAACATCATGATGTTCAATTTCGCAGACTGTGCGGACAAATTCTTTTGTTGACCAAGGTAATTTCCCGTTACGGGTAGCGATGAATTGGTCACATAGCACTCGGCGTACACCCACTGTATGGTATGCGGTTAAATAACCGCCGTTGACCACAGTATGGATATACTCACATCCAAATGCATGCTGCTTCTTATTCGTGCTGCTTCCAGTTGTATGGATGATTTCCAAATGTGCATCATAGGTCAAATTTTAGGTGGCTGTATTGGCAGCGTCGCGGTGGACTAACTAGTGTCTGCAATGTTGCTGTGTGCCAATCAGTGAGGTATTTGACGAAGCGTCTGCCAATCGGCTGGATTTGGATCCGCTCGGACCTTGCTCAGGTGGTTGTGTATCCATAATGTGCTGGTATTGAATTGGAGAGGAAGATGATAACCAAAAGAAGTGGGAAGTCCTAAGGACTATATAGTTAGGTTCATGTCAGAATGGAATAATTAGCTGCCAACATGTGCGTTATACTCATGATGAATCCTGCAGCGCATAGCTGCAAGTTTCTGGGGTTCCCCACAACCCCGAGATGTGCAATATGTCGGTCCGTTGTTGTTTGTTTGTACACAACGATAAATTGCAGTGTACGACAGCCAAAATCGCACGTTTGTCAGCTACACATAGGCCATTGTTCGAGGGTAAGGATGTCGGGTGATGTTTGTCTCAAAGAATCCCCGGAATAATACATGAAACTGACGCTAACAATGAAGTCATGTTAAATGGTTAGCCTAAATATTCCCGATGTAATGACAGTCATAAGGGAGGTTTTGCTTTGTTCTAGATGAGTAAATGTACTAACCTTGACATAAAAGATGCAGCTTGCCTCAATATTGTCCATATCTTTCAACATCAAACATCTCGCCCAACAACAAAGTCAAACTTCAATAGTCAATGCTCTGAAAATGAACTTTTCGCCACTTCGAGCTAGCAGATACGGCAAATTGATAATGCGGTCAACCCAATGATGTCATCAAGCAAATGAAGGCAAGAGCGGCTTGGAGGCAGAAAGAGTCCTAGCCCCTGGGATATTGCGCAGCATAAGTTCCAAAAAGAATCATATGGCGGAGAAACAACAAGACACGCACTGCTTAAGCAATGAAGAGAAAGAGAAATGGATTGAGGATTATGTTAAGAGAGAAACCGCTGGGGCAAGAAATCGAGTTGAAGACGCAGAGGCAGAGGTTCAGCAAGAGCAGGAAGATATGAAGCATGCAGAAATCGCAGGAATGACGAATAGAGAGCCAGAAAAGACTTTTGAGAAGATAATGGTTGCTATCGGAGACAGTCTGAGTGATCGTGCAAGTTCCGATGATGGGGAGGATGGAGAAGATGAAGATGATGAAGTGACAGAGCAGGGCAAGCTGAGCAAAGATGACGAACCCGGCTGCGTGATGAGCACAATGACCAAAACGGTACAGCAGCGCACGGAGTGGTTTCGACAGCAGCAGATGAAGCTTGACGAATTGAAATAACGGGGATGTGAGGATGGAGCTGACAACTTCCATGAACGAGATAACAAGTATGGCACATCCAAATTGATGGTTCCAGCCATCCTTCAACCGCAAATGGATGGTGACGCTGCGGCACCTGCACCGACAACATTTGGAGAACTTGAGGCGTGTGTTGAGAGTGTCCCCAGAATATTGCAAATGCCGCAAGCGATTTCTCGACCAGGAAGTAGTGATTTTAGGCAAGGTTCTATGAACCCGCAGTCGGATACAAGAATATTCGGTCTTGTGCCCACCGCCGAGCGCAATACGTCAACTATGCTGACAGCGAAGCCTGATAAAGTAGTAAGCTGTTACCCCTGCTTATAGCCTCCAGCTAATCACCATATAGATTTTGGATTCGGACGAAGGCATGGTGACAGCTCCCGTGCGTGCGGAGGAATAGATAGGCAAACTGTAATTTTTGACATCATATCGTTGTGAAAAGCAATTTGTTTACCAATATTGCTACGTGTTAGCTTTATCTTGATTTCAGTGACCAAATTGTGAGACATGATAATTCATCTGTGCATGTGCAAGGATCGAACGTACCATGTGAAAGTTCTAGAATCCAAATCAGATGGGAAAACCGCCAAAACATTGGATTTCCATCTGCAGGTGACTGTTAAGCGACCAAGGACAAGCTATATTAGTGACAAAATATACTAACAAAATATAAGTGAGTGAGGTCATACATGTTATAGAATAAGCGGTCAGTGCTCATGACGAATCTGTTTCAACGACGACTGTCCTGCCACATTCATCCAGGTATTCAGCTGCAGAACACTCTGTCCAGGCCTCATGCACATGATTGAGATATTTGAGACTGCGTATGATACTTCATGAAAATCGAGGAGAACGAGCTGGATAATGAAAGGTGAGGAAGTCGAGCTATACTTACCAAAAAGCAGTGAAATGATCTACATGCCGCAAATTGCCAGCCGAGAGCGCTGGAATGTAATAGGACCATGCAATTTCTCACTCAGATACCGTGGATAGCAGTTGATCAGAAATTGAGAGGCAACAGAACTCCTGGATGCAAACAACAATACATACAAACGCAATATTGGATGTCAATATTGTGTATATGATTGGTTGCATACAATCATTGAGTGTACAAAGGCTGTTTCGATGTGATTAATGTGAGCGTCAACAGAGTGTCAAAGATTGTTAGTCTTACACATTCGGCAATCAAAAGGCCGCATTGTCACATCCTTGCAAAGTGAATGTATTGGTTGCTGTTATATGGAAAAAGGCAAATAACAAGCTCGTTGCCATATCCTAAAATTGAGTGTCAACGAAATGTCAACGGAGCGTCAACGATTTTTGGCATTGTATCATGGAGAATCCAGATAGCTGGAAGGTGACATTTACTCATAATCGAACTATCAGCCACCTTTCTAGGCAAACATGGTTACAGCAAGATCGCTACCATGTCCTAAAAATGATTGTCAACGCAGTGTGAATGACTTTTGGTCTTGCATCATAGTCAATGCGAGGGATGTGCATCATCTTCAATCTATAATCGAACTCTTGGCTGCCTTTCTAGGCAAAATTTGTGGTGACAACATGGCTACTACGTCCTAAAATTGAGCATCAACAGAGTGTTAACGACTTTTGGCCTTGCATCATGGAAAATCCAAGGTCTGTGCGCCGCCATTAAACTATAATCATACTATTGGCCGCTTTTCTAGGCAAAAACGGTTGCGACAACATCGCTACTATGGTTTTAAAATGAGCGTCAATGGTGCGTCAACGACTTTTGGCCATGCATCTTGGAAAATCAAGAGGCTGTGCGACATTATTGTTTCATAATCGATCTATTGGCTGCCTTACTAGGCAACAAAGCTTGCGGCACGATCGTAACCATGTCCAACAATGAGCATCAACAGTGCATCAATAGAGTGTCAACGAGTTTTGATCTTGCATCTTGGACAATCCAACAGCAATAGAATGCAGATAACCCACAATGAACCTATCGGCAGCCTTGATTGGGTAAAATGTTAAGGACAACAGCGTATTCGCCTCCTATAATTGAGCGCCCATGGAGCGTCAACAATTTTCATAGAGGCTCAGAACGCTACACAGCAATGAACTACATTGTGCTTTTCCTAAATTGAGTTTTACACGGTCAGTCTTTGCAATCTGTCATTGAATACAACTTCACAAATATGCATGCAATGTCTTACAGAACTGATTTTTTTTTTGTACCTGTTGTGTGAATGTTTAAGAATCCGCAGTCTACTTCACTGTGATGTTACTTTCGGCAGTCTTTCGAGTTGAATTACCCAGTTCTCGAATTCTCACCGCCATGTCGGATTCAAAATCTTTGAACACCTCCTTGCGCGAGGTTATGATCTCTTCCAAAAATGAAAGTGTTGTTATTCGTGATTTGACCGACCTTACTTTACACATCATATTAGATGCTTGGTGGGCTTCAATAAATGTAGGCTTGAAGCAGCCTACTGCCTGGAATAATTCTAGACATGCATCTTGGTGGCAATTCTATCTACACTGTGGAATTGAGGAGACCGGCATCCCTGGTATCATATGTATCATTTGTCATCAAGTTCTTTGCCATCCATCAGAACAGGGGACCAGTTGAATGGGGAAACACTTGCTGGCAACAGCTCACATCGCAAAGTTAAACAAATTAACAGAGTCAGAGATTTCTGAATTGACCAGTTTGACAGTCAATGAAACAGTGTTGGCCATCCTGAAGAGGCAAGAAAGTTGAGAACTCACAATAGTAATTTGACAAAGTCAAATCATATTTGATGTCTAGTTTATTCCATATTGACCAAAATGGCAGACAAAATGATCCAAACTGGCAGCTAAGGACTTTGAAACTTCCAAATATCACCAAGACACATGGAATCGCTACGTCAAGTTAGGATTTGTTTCGGCTTATATTCCATGGAACGCTAAATCAAATCTGGAGCTATGATGGTTATTTACAGCATTACATGATGCCCTAGTTCTGCCATTCGCTATGACTCTTAGCAACATTTGCCGGAGGGAATATGCACTGACCGTGGATGCAATTAAGAAGCAGTTGCCGTCATGTTATAAAGTTAGTTTAGCTTTGGACGGATGGACAGAGACGTGCAAACTAGCCATAACATTGGTCATTGCATACTATATGGATCAATATTGGGCATTGCGTGAAGTTCAACCTGCTTTGGATGAGGTTGATTACCAATTGTTTTATGCTTTCGACAGCTATTAATAATGGCAGGTCAAGGGCCAACATACTGGAGCAAGGCTAGCCGTACATTTGAAGAATGCGCTTGATCGTTTTGAGTGTACCGACGGCCGTTTGCTTGGTATTACGACTGATAATGCTTCCTCAAATCACCTGATGTCATGTGAGCTGCAATCAACAATTAAGGCCTTGGGAATCGAGTCGCCTGCTTTGAGGAACCATATACCATGCTTGATGCACGTCATACAGCTGGCTTTAGGTGCATTCATGAGCAGTCTCAGTCTAAAAGGCCACACCAAATCTTTGGAAGCCCATGAGCGTGATCAGTAATTTGCGAAGAATGAAAATATGGACATCAGAAAGCGTCAAAGATTTCGAAAAGTTGGTCATGCTAGAATCAACAAGGTGTCAGCCATGAGAGCAGGTTTAGCAAAGATAATTGAGAAAGTACGTATTTCATGATATTTTGAAAGTCCTGAAACTGACCTTCATATAGCAGAGAATGCTTGCGGTATTGATTACGCTGACACCTGGTTGCCGAAATGAGGTCATTGACTGTCAAACAGCCAAAGTCGGCATTGCAGTACTTCCGATTATTAATGAGAAGACACTTTGGAATGCAACAATGGAGTTGCTCGAGTCCGCCTACCATTTACGGGAATTCACACGTGAGTGGCTCCAAAATCCAAAATACAGTGATTACTGGCCACTGTTCACAACTCAAGATGAATGGACCATTGTGAAGTATGTCATGGAAGTCTTGAGGCCATTTCAATATTGGACCCTGTGGATGTCGATGAGGCATACGGTGACACTGCATCATGTCATCACAGTATGCAATGACATATTTGATCTCATGAATGGCCTGATGTGAGCTTTGGCCAAGAAGAAGACTCCTTGGAATGAAGACTTCTTCTTCACTGTGAAGTTAGCTCGACAGAAGCTGTCCAAATACTACTCTGAAGCAACTCCAATGACGGGCTTCTGCTCATTTCTGCACATATCCTCAATCATATCCGGAAGTTGTGATTGTTTAGAAAGTGGGACAAGGGAATGGAGATCAATCCTGAGGAAGAGACATCCCATACTACCCAATACCAAGAGGCTGTTCTGAAGAACGTGGAGAATGAATACTGTGCTAAACATCGAGGTGTGCCGGTCAATAAACTCGAAAGCTTACTGTGCAGCATTCTCATCCCCTCTGGAATGGCTTCTGGATCCTGTCAATTATCCGTTGAGTCATATGATTTGTCCAGCGATGATGACGAATACCTAATGCCTAACAATGTGGTCGAGATGACACCTGGACTAAGTGATCATGCAGCACGCCTGATGACCGCCGCCAGGCTCTATTTGAATTCCCCGCCTGAAGCACCAAACAACTGGGGGCAAATTGATCTAAATCACAATAATTATCACTCCAACCCAATGGAAATTAGCAGTACATTTTGGATACCGAATATAACCGACTGGAGGCGCCAATAGCACGAAATGCAATCAAAGTATGCCAATCCCACCAATGTGGCACGGGACATATTCTCTATCATACCACATGGTGTCGGAGTGAAGGCCAGTTGTTGTCTTGGGCGAGATGTTATTGGTTGGAGGCAGTCAAAACCCACAGGCGAGACCCTTCGCAAAAACATTGATGTAAGGCAGTGTTTTTGTGCCAACAACAGGAATTTGGCGGGCGATAACCCAGTATCGGATACGACGAATACTGAAAACGACTCGGAAATGCCGAAAGCGGCGGAGGAAAGGAAATTGCACTGAATGGCCAACGTCCACGACTTTTTGGAGATGTGGCAGGGCAGCCAGAACCTACCTGCTACACAGAATGAGTCACGCGCTCAAAACAAGTAGATGGCTGCAGTTGGATACATTTCGGACACAGCAGAGAACGTGAAAGCCTCCTGGTCTCTCTTTCAACATGATGGTGTGGCTGCATTTAAATTGTCAGAAAGATCACCTTTGCCACCAGCTGTGTCTGCAAAGGATCGCCCTGGAGGACGAACTCTAATGTCAAATGTCCACCGAATCGGGAGAACTAACCGTCATCCTGTCGAAAGCGACAAGAATAGTGTACCTCGAAACATTTCGAACACCGAAAATTGGCTAAACTGGAATGCCAACTTGGATAATCCAAATGACAGCGAAGATGATTGTGCAGCGGATAATGAATCCGATATAGAGCAGAACATGGGGCATTGAGGATCCGGAATGCCCAGAGCAGCAGGATGTGAGTACCGTACCAAATGTTCCCGGTTTGGTTCAGCCAACACGGAAGTCAAACAGACAGGCTGAAAAGGCGTTGGTGTTGGTCAATGCAGTAGAAACGAGGAGAAATCATGGAGTGAAGAAAATGTAGGACAGAATGCGTCAATGGTTCACCAGCTTCTTTATGTAGCTTGACTGAGAGTTTCAGTTAGAGATATATTATGGGTGAATGGTAAGAAGTAGCTTGTGAATATCAGTTCATAAATACATGTATAGTGGGCGCAATGAATTGTTTGATGTGATACAACATTTTTAGTTCTGTGAGAGTGAACAGTGCAAAATTATTACATCACTCAGCTTTGCCACAGAGCCGCGTCTCAATCAGGCAGAAAGACAACCGATGAAGTCAAATCATGATTGAAACAATTATCGACTGTAGTAGATGTTGAATGGACAATACATCAAAATGAGCTTCAATGGAGCATCAACGATTTGTGGTCTTGTAAGTACAGTAATTCACCAGTGACTTGGTCGTTGTTATTCATAATGGACATATTGGCTGCATTTATTGGGGAAAGAGGTAGCAACACGGTCACCGCCCCATTCTTAACCTGGACGTCAACAGAGCGTCAATGATTTTTAGCTTTGAATCTTGTGTGATTTATATTCCGATTGGTTGCAGACATCCATTAATGAGATATTGGCAGCCTTTACTGGCAAATACAACAGCGACATGCTCCCTGCGGAATCCTGAAAATGAGCGTCAACGGAGCGTCAACAGTTTTAGGTCTTGCATATCTTGTAATCCAGGCATTGGTTGGATCTCCGCCCACATAACTGTATTATTGACCTCCTTGATAGGCAAAAATACCATATATCAAAGGTGAAATATAGATACCAAATTAATCAATATTGCAAACTGCACAACATGCAAAAGCTCATTATTGGGTGCTGAAAACGCGATTTTGATAAGATCCTATTAAAACACTGCTATTACATGAGCCATATATGGATCAATGGATGGACCCGCTGTGCGACCCGATGACAACCCGCTGAATTTAGACGGGTTGGGAGTTTAACATCAAACTGTACCCGAGTGAACGGCTTGGGTTGATTGACGACCTGGACCGCCAATTGGACAATGGTTCGGTTCGGATCCGGACCCGGACCCAAAGTGAAAGTCCGGAACCACTGGTATCACTAGCACCCAGGCAAGATTGTATCCAGTCTGATATAGTATACACCTCGAAGTACTTACTGGAGAAGTATGCTCACATGTCATTGTTACACAATGCTTTTACAGAGCAGCCAAACTTAATCCCAGAAACCATATGGAAAGGACAGAAAACAATGTACACATGAGAGGGGTTAGGATGGCAGATATAATCATATTAGTAGCAATCTTTATGTGAATATTGTCATTAGTGTACCCACAGTAATAGACACTGATGATATTTCCTCACAGTAGAAATGACCATTCGAATCAAATATTTCACATTACAGATAGAAATTTACAATATGTAGTCTAGTCTCTGTCAATTTTCTGTCGTACTGTATGAAATCTAACTGAGTTTGAACACGACAATTGTGATGGTGATAATGATGGCGATACTGATGGCGATAATGATTGTGATAATGATTGCAATAATGATGGCAATACTGATGGTAAAGGTATTTTATCAAAAAGATCTAAACAAGTTGATTGGCGATAACTATATAAAGGATTTTTTGATATTATCAAAAATAGTATTGTCATGAGAAAACTGTAAATGTATATGTGTATCATTTCAAAATAAACATTATATTCAAAACTTTGAATGGTAGTTGTACTATTGATGGGAAATTCTGGTAAATTTTGTAGCAATTTGATTTTAAGTTACCAGAACAGAATACATTGGAAAAACTAGTATCTAGTTTTGGAATACCTCCAATATGTTATTAGAGTTTGGAAATACCTATGTGTTTTGTCCAGGCTTGGCAGATTTACAAATATCCACACTGAAATTATGGAAGTTATTAACAATCTGTGTTTTATATGCTACTGGCAGTAAGCAAAATTGTCAGACATACTGCAATGAATTGCATTTGACAGTATAATGACCCCAGATGTTTGGACAATCCAGTCCATTGATAATTTCATCTGCAAAAATACAACTATCTGATTGCTGTATGAAAATCATCTGCAGACTTTAGTTATTTTCACCAGTATACTTACATAATTTCAGAGGGTTCTAGATCCCACTCAAGCTAAGGAATGAAATTATAGATATGTCAAAAGTAGTATTGTATGTAACTAATAGTACCTGCAGTAGTATTGGTGTATATAAGATATTTCAGAAATGGCCCAAATCTTATAATTTTATTAAAAAACTACTAAGCACTCTGTGCCGCTCTGTGGATTAATCTTACACTTGTGTACTGTATTCTCATAGTAATTGTTAGTATAGTCCCACCACTTTTTTTGTTTATTTTATTTGGTTTTTATGTTATATTTGTGTTTACATTTACAAGAACATTAGAGGTATGTTAATGCAGCATGTATTTTCTATCTGAGTTTAACAATTAATAAACATATCGCAAATCTGGGTGCAGACTGTACAGGTGTACAGTTTGAGGAGAATCTGGAGAAAATGCTACCATGTACTTGGAAACAGTAATGGTGAGAAACTGAAGACTGTACTTAAGAGAGCATGGAGTTGCACATTGAGACTATAAAGTAGAAAACATCCAGATTCACCTGGAGACCATAATTGAGTGATTTTGGCCATATACTTGGAGGTGGCAAGATAGTAAATTTAGAAGCATATTTGGAGTAAATTATCAACCCACTTTGGAGTCACATTTCGATGCTGGAATACAGGGAATGAAGACATGTACTTAGAGGCTATACTGTAGTAGGTTTCGAAAAGTACATTAGAGGACATCTTTGAGATAAGCTGGAGGTAGTGTTAGCAACGGGTCCAAATTGCCGGGTTGGTTCCGGGTCCGGTTCCAACTGAACCCGGACCGTGGCAATGGGTCTTACCACATGAAAAACCCGGAACGTTGGAAATGGGGCGGTTTTACCACCAAAAACCTGGCATTTCAAATTCACTATTTTGGCTCCAATTAAGTATTTGAGTTCTGATCATATCACAACACAATCAGTACGTAGATTGTGCAGTTTTAGTCACTCTTTTACCTCCCGCGTTCAGATTTGCGATCCGACAAGTATTTGTTGAGTCGCGATCGAAATGCCGCCAATTTCGCTCAGAATCAGCCATTATTTCACAACCACTTGACGAATATCTGTCGGATTGCAAATTTGAATGCAGGAGGTGAAAGAGGGGCTAAAGCTGAACAATTTATGTATTGACTATGTCATGATACGATCAAAACTCAAATACATAATTGGAGCCAAAGGAGCAGGAACCGTATATTTGGAACTGTGGTTCGTTTCCAACCCGGCCAAATACCCGCGGTTCTATTTCCGGTCCGTGTAACGAACCCGCGAAGACAATGCGTGTCGGGTTTTTGGCCGGGTCTGGAACCAAACCGACCCGAACCAGCGGTCAAAACCCGAACGGCTGGCGGGTTACCTGGATTCGTTGCTAACACTAGCTGGAGGTGTATCAGAAATTGACTAATTTAAATATGATCAATTGGGATGAACATATAATTGACCAAATTCCAGTCCTGGGTAAATACAATCCGTAGTGAATAATATAGGAGAAGATAATACCACTGCATTCAACACATGCTGTCAGTAGTGTATACTGGAGGTGGTGTATTGTGGAGGTGATGTATTGTAGAGATGTCATATAGTGAAGATAGTGTAGTGTGCAAGTAATGTATTGTGGTGATGGTGTATATGGGAGGTGGTGTGTGACGGAGATGGAGTATTTCACAGATAGTGTATCGTGAGGGTGGTGAGTAATAATGGTAGTTAATCTTGGCAGGAATTCTTTGAAAAAGAAGATATGACAGGTTCATTAAGAACATAAAAAACAGCCCACAATTCTGATACATTAAGAAAAGAAATTTCCATCTGGGTAGAATGGCTCCATCGAAGTGGACACACTCCGTCTGAGCTTTCATAGACACCCCGGTGGCAGAGTACTCCGCGCCCGGCGTCGATTCAACTCGTCGCATTCCATATTAACCTCTGATCGCTGTATCACTGTATCTTCTCGTTCTGTCAGTCTTCTATATTAAACAATCACTCTGGCATTGTGGCCAACTGTGACCATACATCGGAATGGGTTCATTGGGTACCCGCTTGGGATGGGTGACGCTGGGAAATAATCTCCTCACGTTCCTTCTACCTGTACACGAAATGCAATTCTGTCTTTCCTTATTATACACATCACTGTAAGTCGCCATATCCATGTAGCTATTGACAATCTATCGCTCGTTCCTTCCGTCTCGTGTTGTACTACTAGTAGTGATCTCTGGAAATACGTGTGCGCAGCCGACAATGTTTCCCACGCTGAAAACTTGAAAAGTATAGGCTCCCGGTGCTTTTCTCACTTCTACAAATTTCAAGATCAGATCCAAGTTACCTGAGTATTCAGGGATTGTGGTGAGCACCATGGCTATCCAGTACTCAACGAAACCTCCATCCTCATTTAGGCGTTCGATTGTGAATAGTCGTTGCAGTTGCCACAGAAGACACCCATTCAGCGCCCCATAACAACTCCCCGTGTATAGCTTTTCACACACCCAGTCATTCCGTCGATGCCTTCTGCGCCAGCTCTGGCCTCCTGTGTATCGACACATCTGAGATATGCATTCACCATCTAAACCATCAAGTTGAACATTAATACCAAGGTAAATACAGAGCTCCATGGTGTGCAGTTGTTTATCCGATATATACGTCTTGTTATGACTCTCCTGTTTCATACATTCCCAGGTGCCGTTGTAAAGTGCCACGCGGTGTGTTGCGCCTTGTGTATTATCGAGTCATGCTCTGAAGTCTTTGATCACAGCATCAGGATGCTTTCCATCACGGTGGTTTTGGGGAGCCATGAATTCGGGCTACACATTGGACTGGGAGCTCAGGGGGGTAGCCAGATCAGAACCAGAAGGGAGGACACTGCAGGCGGCAGCACTGTTCTCATGACACTGTGTGAGGGCTTGGAGATTGAGCTCTCTGATTTCGCAGATGAGAAAGGCAACGCTGAAAGAAGATTATCTGCGGCAGTTAGTTGAGATTGTGATTGGAGGGGTTCCAATCATCCTTGAGGTTTGGTTTATGTGCTTCATCATGTTTCCCAGCAAAATACAGTTGCAAGGCTCCATATCGATGAATCTGTTCGACCATATGTGAAATCATGTGGATCTTGGAAACGTCGAAGTCAGCATCCAGCTCATTGGAAACATCTATCTCATGGTTGATATAATCCCGCCAGGTGTTCATTTTGCGCCGCTTCTTGGATGGCATCCAAGTTTCAGCATTTGTTTCCTCATCTACCTTTCACTTCTTCTTGAGTTCCATTCTCAGGGCATTGTCTTTCGCCCTCGCGTATTAGCCTCATCACCCTGATAAGGAAACTTCTTTGGAGGTGTGAATACGATGCAAGGCATCCTCCATGTACCTCAGTGTTGCATCGTTGTGAGATTTATATCAGTGTTTTCATCGGTCTGGGGGTGGACCAGTCTGGATTGGACCGGTCCGGGTTTAGTCCAGTACAGTCCAAAGATTTTTCAGACTGGAATCGGACCAGTCTGAAATTTCATCGGACCGGTCCAGACTCAGTCTGGACTGGTCCTGGACTGCATTGCAGGGTTAGGTTTATACTTGCTGAAATCGGGTTAGGAATGGGGTCAATATGCCCTTTGGACTGGAAACCCACACAATACTAGAATAATTGTACTCTAGATGTCCATCCATACATGCCCAGTGGTTGAAAGTAGGGACGAATCACGGTTTTGGCGGTCACCTGAAAAGATCCATACCGAATCCGGATGACTACCATTAGTAGGAATGGACTAGTTTAGACCAAGCCTGTCCAGTCCAAGACTGCCTGTTTGTGGTCCGGTCCAGTCTGACCTTCCGGTTGGACCGGACCGTACTGAGCCCTACCCTAGACCGGGTCCGTCTGGACTGGTGAAAACACTGATTTATATCGAGCATACATATTGAATTCTAACAATGCCCGTGTGCACTCAATTGCTTGATTGAATATTGGATGCTGAGCGAGGCTTCCGCCTCGTTGAGACTGGGTCACAACTCCAAGCAGGTAACGCCTCATTTCCTTCATCCCCTTCCCATTCCATTGAAAAATTTCCTCCTAAGACGTATTTTTTGGTGTGAGGTCATGGTAAGCAGGCACGGATAACCAGATTGCATTGTACTTGTCGCGGCGTTCATGCATGTTGATAAAGTCAGAAATCCACTTCTGGAGGTGGTCAAGCCTGCCGACCCACATTGTATGGGGAAGGTCTGGCTTCAAGAGGTCGCTCACGATACAGCGAATATTTCGAAGCACGTTGAGTTCTCAGTGAACATCGCGCGATGAGAGTTCGGTATCCACTGCATTGGTGTTGATAACACGGTGCGTTCTATATTGGTTGTAATCCAGCCGGGGGTGTTGCTCGTCAGCAGTGACATACTGTCCAATTTCATTCATTGGATACTTGCACCAGAAAGAGATATGCCGGTTGAGATTATGTAGGTCGCAATACTCAGGGCAATTTGCAAGCTATGCTGCTAAAACTGGTTTGGGATGCCTGAAGTTACCATCTGCACAGAGAACGTTGCAATGCCCACTCTTAGTGCTGGGGTTTTGTTGAAATGTGAGAGGCTGGAGTACCCGCCTGAGTACTTCATTCAGCACCTCTCGGTTTGTCTGCCACTGCTCATCCAGCCGCTTCTGAGGAATATTGCAGTTCTTGATTGGAATTGGCAGGAGAGTGACTGTTACGATGGTGTGTGTTGAGGGCATCTGGCAGATCTTCGAAGATTGGTTGGAAGTTGTCATATATGCAGGCAACTCTATCTTGTTGCCAGTAAAATTCGAGAGATGTGTTCTGTTGGTCATGAAGATTAAGGGAACCAGTGAATCCCCCAGTCCGAGCGTTGCCTTAAGCTTGATGAGCATGTTATTATCCTCGAGTATCTCCAATTACCTGTGTCTCCCACCACCAGTCTGCAGTGTGCATTTCAGTATAGTGGTGTTTTGGTGGCATATCGCTGTTAAAGCAATGCTGAGGGGCGTAAATGAGATGCTCGGTGTAGGCTGGCTGCCGCATCAACCATCTCATGCTTATGATGATGTCTCATGTCCAGTAGTTGATAGGGCATTGGTGATTGGCATTCCATCACATGTTGTTGAGAGTGTGTAGTTCCATTTCCTGGAGAGCCAGATCATCTGGCATGCTAGCCACAAGCCTCTGAACACCATCACCGATTTTGAAACTTGGGAAATGCATATTGGTGTTTTCTTCCTTCAGCACATTGTCAGAGTATGTCTTGATACCCTTCGTCCGGATCCCACGCTGGATATATTTGTACTCTACACACTTCGCAAATGGGTAGTAGGGATTGTGCTGTAGGTTCATCTCAAGGAAACCCTGAGTGTCGCATACTCATGGCTCAGCAATGTAATTGCGCAGTGGAGGGCCAACAACTGGGTATGATTCCGTCCACGGCAGATGTGGTAGCAGTGGTTGAGACTCTGTTTCTGCGATGTTTTCAAATTGTTCGAGGATAGGAAACACGTCCAAGTCTTCGACTGAATCTTTTTCAGCATTAAATTCAGCACACTGGGAGGGTTCAACTCATTGGGGCCCACTGCTAATAGTCTGATTCTTCTGGTATGCAACTTGAAAGTGTTTCGGATGGTGTAATTTGATATGTTTAAGTTAGCAGCTACCAGAGGTGAACTTCTTTCGGCATGAAATTTCGGGGCAACAGAATGGGGTCTTCTTTGGCATTGTCAACAGCAGTCGAGGCGTGGACTATCCAGTGTACAATGGGACAAAAGTTAGTGCTGGGCCTGAGCCGCCTGGTGTGTAAGCTCATGATACTTTCAGCTAACTGGAGAGATTTGTTGAGCCTCAACACCATCTCTAGAAGGATCCATACATGCCAGGAGTTGCAAAAACGCAGCAGGCACGATGTCCCATAATACTATGAATATAATATACCCTGAGCAGTCCAAAAACCTTGTGACACATGTAATAATCAATACCTGAGATAATGAGATTAGAACAAAGTAAATGATCAAGCCAAGAACCCGATCCTAACACGAACGCAACAACCATCGCCTCTCCTGCTACACGAGGACTAATCCACTCCTTGCCTACAGAGCCATCAGGGCACGCCTTGAGGAGTGAGACATCGGGGTGAGGGACGTCAGGGAGAGGGACATTGCAGAGAATGTCGCCACCAGCTGATTCGCCTATCAGCTGTTGATCCACATCCACCTCCCAGGTGTTTCCGGCAGCCACAGCTTGTCACAGAATTTGCACTGCCAGGCGAGGTTTTTGCAGCGTCAGCTGCCAGAAATCATCCAACCTACTGAGTGGATGAGTCTCTGCCATTTGGAATCATGGGCGAGACTCTGGGGTGTGTTGCCCTGAGACAGACGCCGGAGGTTGGAGCCATCGGGTATGCTCACACATCTCCTTGCCTTGCTCAAATACTACAACTGGCTAATTGTATAGGACGGTATCTACATCGTCAGCTGATGTATTTCCCATCTCTCCATGGCTAATCATCTGAGGTTCTTTACCATCATTCTCATTCTCATCCTCCTCTTCCTCCTCATCTTCCTCATCCTGATCCTCATCCTCCTCTGCCTCCTCTTCAACTTCCTGCTCTTCATCTGCCTGCTCTTCATATTCCTCCCCTTCATCGTTAGTGTCCCTGTGGATATCCTCATCGCCGTCTAAATCAATGGAGTCTGGTGCGTCCACATCTTCCTCCATGCGTATATTGACATCAGAATCATGATCTGAGTCATGTTCACCATCCAACTCCTCGGTAGAGTCAGTATCACTATCCAAGGAAATTGACATGCTGGGCGATACTTGCGGCTCTACATATACCTGCTCTAGTTAACTCTTTCTGTCTCAGTCTGCCTCATACATTGCCTTCTGCACCTGCAAAGCAACACCACGAGAGATATCATCTCCCCCTGGGGTTTGTTTTGAAATACCTTTTCCTGTACTGTTCCCCTTCCTCTTCCCCTTCCCTTTCACCTTTCCGTCCTCAGTCACGTTGCGATTCCCCTTCCCATCCTTTCTTCCCATCCATAGTCTGGTCCCTTTCTCACTGCCCTCCTTGTTGTCCACACCATTGCCGTCATCATTTTCATTGCCATCGCCAGGACTGCTCCTGGTGACGCTCGGCACTGCGGGATCTGCCCCGTTCTCATCATCATCATCCTCATCAATTGTCTCATTCCAATTCAGTGGTCTAACGGCCGTGAAGTCGCCTGGCTTGTAATGCCACCAGCTTGGTGGCTCAAACTATACCCTGAGATTGTTGCTACTGTACCAAGAGCGATCCTTGCCAGTGCGTTTAATGTTTCCCAACCTGGTTGTCTTCAGATTGGAGCGATTAAGTTGATCCCCGACAGCACGGTTGTTATCCCACCGCCAATTGTTCATTTTGTCGCAGGTTTTGTCAACCATTTGGCCCGTCTATATGAAAAAGGCTGCCCACCACTCCCGAAAAGGCAAACCCCTGCCCATGCGGTGCGGCCATATCAGCTGGAATGGTGAAAAGTGGCGAGTCTTGACTGAATCAACAAAGATCATATCATAAAAGAGGTTCCAGGGCCTCTCACTCCTGATGCCACAAACAGTGAATATCTGTACATGACCACAGATGTGTTTCGAGATGAATCCCTGTTTGCGGTCCCGATCCAATGACCGGGGTCGATTTATACCCGATGTCAACACTTTTGCAGTAGCAGTTGCTTTCTCCTTTCCTTTATGGCTGCCCTTTGGTGCCATTGCTGCGAGTTGAAAATGAATCTACATCTGAGGCGTTAGCATTATGATACAGTTGAATGTAGGGGAAGGAAGCCTAGAGGGAATGTACAAAGTTGTGTAGGTTTTCGGGTGTACTTTGAAACGTGAGGAATGGTTTTGTAGAAGTCACGTGTTGTCGAGATGCATCAGGATGCTTATGGTGTTTAATAAGGAAGGAAGAGTGAATGGAGGTGTACGCGGGAAGAAGAGGTAAATATACTGGAGTTTCTGTGACTTGAATTATACCCTGTGTTTTGTTGGTTAATGAATACAAAACAGCCCAGCCTTCATCTTGTAAAACCACCAGGCACCTGATGAATGAGCCATCTCGAGACGAGATTTAGTATTTGCGGTGAGGACAGCTTGTGACGCCAGGTGTTGCCTTGGCATCTTATACCACTTTTACCACTCAGACCTCGTGCATCTCGAAGCAGTCTGAGTAGTTTTCAAGTTGTCCCAACGGCGCAACCATCCAACACTGCTACCAATGCCTAGTGGTGGAAAATCACATGCAACTGATGTCATAAGATAGAGAATACCTCATTGTTTGCTTTACGATGCTGTCAGCTCTGCCAAAAGGGCATTTCCACCGGACAGCTGAAGAAATACACAATCGATTATCCGAAGTATTGTGCCAAGAACGATTGCACTACTGTGAAAATTGTACTAAGAAGGCATAAACACCCTTTAAGCTGTGCAAATAGACCTTCAAACGTTGCTGTAACAGTGAATATCAATGCTGAGTTTAATCTTTGTTTAATCTGATGGCAGTTAACCCCATAATTGAATGCTTTTCAACGGATATCATCCCCAAGTATTGTCATGGTTTAGAGTTTAGTGCAGGCTACACTGCGCCTCCCATTTTTGTTGAATCCCTCCTTGGTCGCTATAATAGAAGTCTACCTCACCTGCCGTTGCATATGGATGCGGAGGACATTATTCCCACAGTCTTAACATCGAACATCCATGTTGGGTAATGCCTTCCCAAAGTCTTCACCCTTAGACGACTCCAGTCGTACGAACTGTTTGAAGTCTTGGTAATCGTCAGAATCAACACAAGTGTGGGCCTTCAGGGAGTTATCAACTTCCCCATACTATGAGACGTGTTTCCATACCAGCTGGCGAAAGGGATTCCTCTCAAGACGGCAGTTCCGTAGCCTCTGCAATCCAAGGTCAGAACTCCTCCCCCTCATCCTCACTGAACACTCCTCGTGTTACAGAGATCTCTCAATACATGACTTCCATCCAGTCCGCGACCCAATGATGGTCAATGAATACTCTGACCTCCATGCCAGGTACACCAGAACCTTGAAGACCCTCACAGAGAGACTCGACACATTGTGTTGTATCCAGCCCTGCATCCGGTATTGCTAGTACTCCCACTCCTCCCAGCGGTCTTGAAAACCTGCCTACCCCCATCACTAATTTAGAACTATACGCCATCATTACATATCCACCGCGAATGCGAGCTACAGGAAGGAATCAGAGATAGAGGCTGTGGCAATAGCAACGGCAGGCAGTGTCTACACCTCGATCAGTTGTGTCCGGCAGTCGCACCTTCCATCGATTTGGTCACTCAGACCGGACGCATTATGTATCTGCAACAGACAGACTCCTGAAGCTCTACATGTGGAACAGACGGCCTTTTAACAGTGCAAGCGACATGTGGTCCATAATTTATACAACACGATGCATTGTGACACCATTAGCTGAAGCCCCACACTGGCAGATAATAGAGATGTACTGGAATACCGCAATGCAACAAAACAACATTTAGTCCATAGTATTTGTGGCAACACAGGAGATCATGAAAGAGGTATGCTGAAGCAACAGCCCACGTTGGATATTACACACTCAAACAGGGACCAGGTTCATGCACAAGTCAATATGGTTAAATCCCATTTCATTCAATCAGCAAGGGACAACATAGCAGAGCTTTATTATGTGCACCGCTTTGAATCCGATGCAGAGTGTTTGGAATTCATTGATTCCCTTCTGGCAGACAATATGTCATTTTTTCCTGTACCAGAGCATGTGGAAGATAGTGTACATTGTCCAAATCAAACGCAGAGACAGTTGAAAGCTGCTAACTAATGGCCAGAGTCCGCTTTAATTTCTGGCTGAAGCAATCCCGCAGTTTGTCAACATCAAATTTTATCATCTGGCAAATAACCGCAGTAAGTATGCTGAAAAATTTTATAATTCCATGATTGACGACAAGGATGGTCATATACCCTTGCCACAGATCATGTTTCCCTGCACCGCGTTGGGCCATGCTCTCCTGCTGTGGCAAAACAATAAAGGCATTCATCAGTAAGATTCCAAGTCAAAGCCGAAAGCAGACAGACCTGATTGCTCGAACTACATCAATTCCAAGAATGACTGTGGTAAGACCGCATCCTGCTGACTCCAACGTGTCGCCAGTTGTTAATGCGCCTTGCGTTCCAGACACATATATATTGCTGATGAATACCTGGAACACACTACCGGAGAGCTACCCACACAGGGTGTATAACAACACTCTTGCTACAGTCAAGCATCAGATCCAACAGGCGGAGAACCCAATGGCACCTGTTGCAGTCATCACCATGGAAGCAGCGTGTGTTGACCTTGCTATTCTTCTCGATTGTTTGACCTCCAAAGTGGCGCTTGAGGAGCCTGAGACCGGAATCCCTTACCCAAACATCCCGATAGACAACACTGACACAGATGACGAACTTCATTTCGGGATGCCAGGGGGCAGTGGGGATTAGCATGATGAAGGTAACAAAAGCGAGAATCGCAATGGAATCCCTACTGCCAGCCGGAGAAGACAGCATGCAACTGAACTCGAGAGTTTTGACCTCCATACCAGTGATTTCAACTGGGATGATGGCGAGGAGGGCAACGATGCAGATGCAGATGATGAGGAAGATGCATCACAAGCCGACGATTGATCAACGCAGAATGTGGAGGACTGAGAGCATAGTACATTTCACCTGGGAACCAGTGATGTCGACGGGTATAAGTGCGAGGATGGTGACGATGCGGACACCAACGAGGAGAAATAAGCATTACAAGCCGATGATGGATCAACTCAGAATGTGGAGGGCTGAGGGCATAGTACTAGAAAGTGTGAAGATGGAACTTTATATTTCAGACCTGCAAAATAAGATAACAGTGGAGAAAATCCAACATCAAGCGATGTATCCGAAGCGAAGACTGTATTGAAATAAGTGACAAAATGTCAAAGATTAACATATGTGGGCAGAGTGCAGCATGCAATATATAGCAATTGCGGAGAGGTAAAATGTGGCTATCAGCCGAAGAAAGGCATAAACATTGCCAGGCATTATGTTAACAGCTACAGCATAACTGAACCCCCTGTGAAGAGTGTAACACATGTGTCATTCTGATGGCGTGTATACATCACAACATTCCAGGTGCAAAGCCAACAAGGTATGTATGCATTGCGACCCATTGCCCGGGGGATGGGCAGCATGCAATGCTCCATTAGAGGGTATGAGGTTCCGTCAGAGCCGTCAGAGTGGTCTGGAACTCCCTGGTGTTTCTGACGGAAACTAGAGTTGTTGCTGATATGCAATCTGGCTATAGCATCAGTTGAAGCAGGTGCAGAGCCACTTGTATAGTGCATATGGAGACACTATTAGTAGTTCCGACGCCGAACAGAGGATAACAATGTCAGCTTCCATTGTGGATGTGTTGCATCGGAGGTTGATGTCTCCCCTCGACAAGTAAGATACCAGTAGTCTGAGGCATCTGCCGTGACACCACTGTCTGAACCAAAGCAAGAAGCCCTACCATGCTAGAATCGGCATCCTCGATGACGAGAAGGCACGTCCAATATGCCGGATTGCCTACTGCAGTTGATAGGAAGTAGGTAACCGGACTCGGCTCTATCCAGAGACGCTGTGCATTAGTTCTTAATGGCTTATGCATTCTCCACCTTGTATACCCAGTGTAATGAACCATTTAAGCTCCCTGCTTTTTGCATTGACAAGATGTCACTAGACTTGCTCCTGTGTGTTAATGCAAGTAACTTTCATTATTAAGATTACTGAACTACAGATCATAATCAACATAGTCTGGGAAGTCAGCAAATCTTAGGAACCAGCAAGCAGTGTGATTCGGGAGCTTCCCTGTGGCATTGCACTCGACTCGGCCAACTCATCATGGGTCTTGTCATCTGGTTGTGGGTGTTCCATCAATCGCTAAATAGGCGCTTAGGTTAGGGGCATTTCATTATTGCAGTGATATTTTGCAGCATTTGCATTTCACTCTCGATACCAAAACACCTCATTTCAGACTTTTGTTCACCAAATGTGAAATGCAGCACCATGACAATGTGACTGTCAGTACGATTGTTGGAGATCCATTAGTGCTATTTCTCAGAGTGCAGTGCTTGTATTTATGAGGTTGCAAACTGGGCAGATATGGTGAGATAAGTGGTTCTGGAGATGAATCGTCACAAAGTTGGAATCTAATGTATTAACAAGATGTTGTGCAATATCTCACTGAATCTGGATTTATCTTTATTGACGCAATGTTGCTGTGCAGCTAGCAAAAAATTTAAACAGCAGGGTCACTGTCCCGTTCCTCCTCGTTGGCCAATGTCTGCTGCAATTTCATCTCATCCAAGGCCTTCTTTCTAGATGTAGTGGTGTGCAATTGACTGAAATCATCTGGTGATTATGAAACTCCTCCTCATATGTCTCTATATACTCGATTGTAGGTTCAGAATGGTAAAGTTCCGGTATCATCATGTGACTGTACTCGCAGATCTTGATGCGTAAAAGGCATTCTATGAAGAGACATCTTTCGCTCTCGGAATGGTTTGACAGAGTCACCACCAACAATGGAACTACCATGTGTTCGAGTGCTTTCATCTCCTCACCACTCCATTGTGTCACATGTCAATATGGCTTGTCACTTTGACCAAAGCTGGAATATGGAGGCATAAGTCCCCAGATCCAATCAAAGTTGTGATATCTGGAATGGTGTTTGAGAAAGGCCATTACAGAGTTGATCAAATGTTTCAGCGTACCGAGATGGATGGTATGAAGCCTATCAAGCACGATAATAGTTGTCGGACAGCTGCAATTCATAATACAGAAGTCATCTTCTCAGGTTTCAACTATTTGATCTTCTTGGTTGTGCCTGATTTCCTGTGTATTATTCTCATCTCTCTGAATCGCAAGTATTGTCTTTTGGAAGTACAGCTGATAGTCTTGCAATTGCCATCACAATGGACTCCCTTCCCAAATTGACATGGTTGCCATCTTGAAACAAAAGCAATTATACTGCTTGATTGGGTACAAGTGAATGTTTTGGATGCATGGAGCCATCCATGTGTAGATCACTGGATCAGAATGCCCCATCTGTTTTGCCAGGCACAGCTGGAGTGTTCCAGAGTCGAGATACCTGTCAAGAGTGTAACAATAATCTGCACGACCTTCCCTAAAACCTCCCAATTATGCATTGGATGATTATTCATGGCAGTTGATACTACAAAACCGTTAAAGTAATATTGTAGAGGAATGGAAAGAAGGGTAACAAATATGCTTCACAAAATCACTGTGGCTATAACAAAATTCAACTAATGTAGCTGGTCATTTCACCACCAGTCGCTTGACTTCATCTCTGAGAAGATACAGTCCTCAGCTTCAGTGAATTCCATTGCTGACACATAAAATATATGCTCCCTGAGTGTAGGCCGTTGCATGAGACACTCAATACATTCATCAGTATTGCAGTAGAACATACCTGTGTAATCATCGTTGCCAGGGTTGTTTGGGTCGGTCAGATAGATCTAGCATACTTCACCCAATGCAAACAACTCACTGCCCATTCGGTAGAATATTTAGTACCTCCTTCTGCATAATGTATTAGACAAAGTGAAGTTGTTGACAGATGTTATCATATGGTTCCTTGACAGCTCATTGATAGCAGCTCTGGTCAAGTCATGTGTGATACACCAGTGCGCTAATCAATACTCCCATTCACAAGAAAATGGTGACCTTGGATAAATTTCAAGGTCAAAAATATTGAAATACATTTCTCTATCAGGCTTGCCGGCTAGATAGTTGTGCCAATTTGGCCCACCATAAATACATATCTGAACTAGAGGTTGTTCTGAAAAGTCCCATGTCTAATCACTGTCCACTTCAATATCACTGAAAGCATCATCAAATGGGTGGAGACAACAGTCACAATGCAGTATATAAATGAATATCAGGTAAATATTATTGTGCTTGATCGGAAAAGCATCATCAGGCAGTTGGTCGGCTGATACCTATACAATCAATTCATTGTGATTGCAATGGAGGTGAGTAATGTAGGCACCAATATAAGGGTATATCTTTGAGCAGTAAAAACACCTTTGACAAATATCCATATTTTAGTAGGAAAGTGAAATGTTGAAACAACATTAAGCAGCGTCTGGATAGTATTTTAGCTACTCATACCATTGCAAGTTGGCAGGCCATCCACAAAAGCTGCACCTTAATTTGCACTTTCTAACAAGGGGTCATATCACTCATGTAGGATTTCTCTCATCCTTCTTCGCATGTTTGCAAAGTATCTAATCACATTCCCTTTTTGAGCCGCACTGAAATCCCAAAATGCTTGCTGTATCTGTATTCAGCTTGTCATGGTGATTGTTTTGCACCCTGATAAAACCCATTCTATACTTATTGCATAATGGATAGTTGTTGCTTGTTGGTAAGTTCATATGTTTATTAAACCTTGTCTTCTCCTTAGATAACCACCAAGCAACATCATCATGGGGTACAACAACTAGTTGAAGGAGAAACTGGTGACATATGACTGTAGAGTATGTATTTAGTCTATCTGTGTAATGAATATAACCATTCAGTTGAAGAAACAGAGGGCTTATATGATAGTCGGCACACTGCTTCCTCACAAATTGCCAGCAACGGAGATGCAGCTGTAGTGAAACAGCACAGCTTGAAGACAGAGAGCCCATCATCAACAGTCTGCCGCACCTCTTGTGGCATCCAAAACGAATTGTTTAGAAAGAGCAGTTCTGGCTAATGGAGCCTAGAAAGAGGGAGAAAGGATATGATACTACACGGCCGTGAGTATCCACGCATAGTGTTAGCACTTGGTCCAAATTCCTATGTTGGTTCCGGGTCTGGTTTCATCCGAAACCGGACAGTGGCAACTGGTCTTACCACACCAAAAACACGGACCATTGGAAATGGGCCAGTTTTATCAATAAAAACCCAGCGTTTCAAGTTCACAATTTTAGCTCCAATTAAGTATTTGAGTTCTGATCATATCATGATATGATCAGTACATATATTGTGAAGTTTTAGCCGCTTTTTCACCTCCCGCTGTCAGATTCCCGATTCGACCAGTATTCATTGAGACACTATCGAAAACCCACAAATTTCCCATTTAGCATGGTGTAATTTCACAGCAATTCAACGAATACAGATCCGATCACTAATCTGAAAGCAGGAGGTGGAAGAGTGGCTAAAACAGCATGACCAACGTATTGATCATGTCATGATATGTTGAGATCTCAGACACTTAGTTGGAGGGAATTGCAGGAACTGTAGAGAGTAACTGCGGTCCAGGAACAACCTGTCCAGATAACTGTGAGTTTCTGTCCGGTCTGGGGGACAACCCCGCCCAGTGAAAGTGAGTGGAGATTGTGGCCCGGTCAGGAACTGAACCGAACCATGTTGCTGGTTCAAACCCTGACCTCTGGCGGGTTACTCAGACCCATTGCAAACACTGTCCACACAATTACGTGAATTCACGCAGTCTCCGAAAGGGTGAGTGAGATCAAAAAATGGGAAGATAGACTGTGTAATTCACTGTATGATATGATGATATGAGATGATATGCAAGATACGATGCACGCTGTCTACTCTGGGGTCTCCCGAACTTACACTACCGGTTACTCCATCCATGTCTGCTACCCTGTATCTCTGTACACCCATCATTGCTCAGTCTGTTTCCACCATTGCTGTATCTCCGTTCACCCACTATTGCTGAGTTCGTTTTCATGATCCCTGTATCACCGTACACCTGCCATCGCACAGTCTTCTATCAAGCTAAGTGGCGGTGGAGGCGAGAAACGTATTTTCCCACCACACTGCCAGATTATGATACCCTCTGCAAGTGCACATATATATTTCACTTGCAAACACACCTTACTTACAATCTCGAAATCCTTTAACACCCTGTACTCACCTCGGCTGCCACATTGCATTACCATTGACAATTTATTCAACACCCCCGATGTTTGTATAGTGTAACAAGCGCCGAATAGCCACCACCCACTTATTGCCCACTGATGTCAACCTCAAATGTAATGTGATGTCTACTGGTTGCCAAAATCATTCGTTGATGATGTTGATACAATCCACATGGCGACTTAACAAATACTTCTCTGGGCTGAGTTCGCTGTTGTTGGAATCAGCTAAAGTGGAGTTGACACTGTGGGGATTGGACACGAGAAGGGTGGCTTAACAATACAACCAAAAGCGAATACAGTCAGGGAGCGTGTCTGGAAGACTGTACAGTGTATGAGAATCAGCACAAAGTCAAGTGCTGGCCCCATGCCGTGGGATCACCTGATCAATCATTAATTGCCCAAATCAGTGATCTGACATCGAAATGGCCCTGTCGGTAATAGTAAATGGCAGACAAGACAATTGTTGAAGTTTTGAAACTAAATCTGGCACTTGCCAAGAGCATGGAGGTTGGGCTTTGCTGGAGGAAGAATTGTATTGATGCAACCCTGACTAAGCAGTGGACATTCATCCATATTGGTATATATTTCATTGCTCAGCTGGTTCTGTTGCTCTTCCTGATAATGTATACATACAGAAGATAACAATGCGGAATCTTCAGGTTATAGGTCTTCACCAACACAGGGTCACTGCAACACCTCAACCAGGTTGCTTTTCAAAGCATTTTCCTTGGCCATCACCTATGTAGATCCAGATGTTGCAAGGAAGGTGGTGGGTGACGAGTGTAGTCAACCATTTTCACGCAGCCGCCCTGGGGATGACATATCAATACTTCAAATTCTTACAGCCAGTCTCAACCTGACTATTTTGTTAATTGTGAATGCTGCAATCGCAAGTGTGCCCAACTCCAACCAGTCAATCAGAGAGCATACAGGTTGCTAGTAGGAGCCTAATACAGATGGTGGTATGCATGCCCATGATGATACCCAATCTTCAGTAACAATACTACTGCTGAATAGATAAAGGGATCAATGGAAGTACACAACCCAATGCTGTTGTACGTCATTTATCTTGCTAAACAAGCCAACAGCACATCTGGTGCCCAGACTCCTTTGCATGGTGGCCACAGCTACCTGCCTTGGGATGAAATTCACCCACCTCCTCCCAATCTTATAATGGACCATATTAGGGTAGAATTGGATGATGATGCTGTGATATGGTGAGCAAATACAAGAAGCTTCCTGACAACAAAAACAGGCTTCGAAAAGTTCAATAGGACAATTCAAAGGATGATTGTCAGGCTGCAGCAATAATTTAAATTCATCCGAAATTGTCAACTTGCTCTGTTTGCCAATTATTATCAATGTGTTGTTGTTAACAAGGATTTGTCTTAGCTATACACAAACTATCAGATTGTGAATTCTACTACTGTGGGCTCCTTCCCCAATAGGTACTGTACATGCAGTAGTCCAGCTTCAAATTAGACGTTGTATGAATGGAATTCACTGGCTGGACGAATGTTCAAGGAGTTAGGTTGTTGGTTAGAATGGTTCTTCTATATTAGAAGGTGGACAGATGTGTGATAATGTGGAGTTTTTGGGAGAGGTTTTGGGTCTCTTTTTGATGTTTTGTGTAATTTATTATTACATAGATCATATTCATCCATGAGAGCTGTGCTGAGAGTCCACAAGATTGAGATCAATAGTGCAGACGCATAATATTGTGAATGGCACAGTGGCCGCGACAGGGCTTTGTGTATGGATCTCTTGGAATTAGTAGTTCAATTTCATTGCCACGTGAAAGTTAGTCCCAATGATTAGTGCCATACTAAGATGTGTTAGCATGCAGCGATAATGACTTTTGTCACACGAAGTCACTCAACAACCCTATTGCATAAATATCACCAGCCATTTTTTGTTCCAAGATCCCATCCACCCAGGAAGTTATATGTATTGGGTGGCAAGACTTGCCATGATCCTAGAATTGACAACACAATATAAAGACACATTTAATGGTGCTTTTAATCATATCAACGCTCTCTCATCTTGATTCAGTGCAGTACTTCATGTACTATACATTCAATTATCTTACCTTTAGTCACTTCATGAATTTTTTCAAACTTATCACTTGCGAAATGCTTACATCATGATACGAAGCCCCTGTACATTTCCTGCTCCTCATCCTGCTTCCTACAGTATGAAAAGGCACTAATCTATCCATGATGAGGATCTTAATGATGATTGCCAGACGATATCTGACATTTACAATGATTATCGAGATAGCTATCCAGTTTCTAATAATGAACCTTTTCGGCGAACATTCAGGAGTGCAATTAGGAAGTTGCAATCAACTGATTCCTTGATATCAAGAGATGGAAAACAACTTGTGCAAACTCGATTAACATGTAAATCAGCACAACTTCTATACCCAGTACCAAGAACAGTCTATCATGACCTTGAGGAGATGACTGAACATGAGAGTACACCACTGGCATCCAGGAAGGTATTAGATTATGTGTTCATACTATGGCATTTGGGCACTACTGTAATTCTGTCTAGTGAACGGATTCATACAAAACCAGTGAATAGTCAATTTGATGGGCAGTTGGAAACCTGTTGCAATTTGAGCCTGTTGACAATGAAGAACCAGGCCTTATTATCAACACTAAGTAAAACGTGTAGACAACGTATTCAGGTATTCCACTGATGGTCATGGCCCATGTGAAGTCTATAGCCATCAATTACATGAGATTGGTGAATTACTTTGCCATAAATATGGTGAAGACGGCCCATATTCAGAGTTCATTGTAGAAGGAAACTGCCAGGATTGATTGAGCCCAGGGAAACTCTGACCATCCAAGTACCTATAGTAATCCGGAAATTGGTACGCTGGATATTGGCCTAGGACAGGTTTACATACCACACAAGTGTTCACAAGGTAGGTTGAAAGTTTCTTTCTGTTGTATTCACTATCTAGAGGATTACTTTAGGCGTGAAAGTTTCGATTTTCAGCAACTGAAATCGCAAATCTTATTTGCGGACAGTACATCTATGACTTATGACAAATAGGAACGAAAGATTAATCTTTCATTGACAAATTCAACCCAACATTGATTCATCTCACCATGACAACCATCAACTACTGTCTGTCAGCCCAGGAAACTGGGTGTGTTTCGGGTTCTGTCAGAGTTTAGTCCAGAATATGGAGTGCAATATATGTGCACTTCAAGAAACTTTAATCACACAGTGAATAATCCATTCACAAATGTATTTCTTTGCTTCAGCAATGATTTTTGTTCTTCCTTTCCAGAGATTCAGGCCAAAATGAATGATAGTATCCACTACATGATTGACCAAATGATTTACTGAACTGAAACAGACTCAGCGATGGCACAACCTCATCACTATCAGGGCAGCATTGATGAGCACTTTCTTTATTGTGTCCCACATCAGCTGATGGAGCCACCCAACCATTCATTTAATCTTTTCAGCAAGTTCGTTGCTACTACTGAATTTTGCATCCGATTCTCAGCTGATCTGCCAATGTGCAGGTCTGCCATCGCTAGCAGCAGCCAGCCTGTCCCCTACAGCAACCGCAATAGTAACGACATTACTAATATTGCCAGCATTAAATATACAGAATTGGTCAATTCAAGTTTGATTGTGGAGGGTACAATGTCACTTGGAGGTTAGAAATGATATCAGTAAGCGGATTTAGGATTTCCTTTATGTGATATTGTATTCTAGATTTTGTCGATATATCATAATAGGATGCACTGTACTCGAACAGATTGTACACTGAAGTCTGATCCCAAATGCCTAAAATCATAATCACAATTTTGCATATTCTTCCTGCAATGGTGGATTAACTGCAAGTTACTGAACAAGCATGTGTCTACAAATTACATATTGTATATCACTTCTGTATGGTATCCATCCTTGCTCAAATTATGCCATAAGCAATATTTATAAACAAGAACTACATGGTTCAATAAATGTAAAGTGCGAGTACTATCATCGTCACATGGACAGATCAAATTTGGCAAAGTAGGAGTATGCTGAGAGATGGTTGGTTATATTGCCAGAGAAAGTGTGAACCATTCCTCAAGTGTTCATTGTCACATTCACAACAGTGGGTGAACTGGTTGTGATGCTTCGGATCAGCATCGGGATAACACAATGGATACTTAGGAACATTACAGGAATGCCATATATTAGGGAATTCTCGACTTCATTTGTTTGAGTATGTGGGTGCCTTAAACTACATAAATTTGATGAAGGAAATTTAGTTTTTGCTGATGTGGGTGTAATTAAGTTTATTTGTTATTGTGGCAAATCCAGTTCCATATTCTATCATTGATAGTTAAAGGCAGTTGTTGTTGTTTTCAGAGATCACAAATATCTTTCCAAAGGTTGTTAATGTGCATTGAATCATTGGAGTATTATTTGCCAATTCTAGATTTGGAATACTGTTCTGTTCAAATTCAGATCCCATTACTCTCTAGAATCCTGTTCTTGAGTTTCACTGTCCCAACCTTAACTTTCTATACCTCCAGTATTACATTAATAAATTTTGGAATAGAGGGCAATACTCAAAATATCAAACTATGTGGTCAGTTTGTATTGCTGATTCAGCAATTAATGTGAGACTTCTACAAGCAGCAACTGGATACATTTATTTGGGAGAGTATTGGAGATGGAGATACTACTACAATCTTAGGAACTCTAACCAGCTGTTTAGTGGCCACTATTGCTGGTGGTTATCTCAATATCATTGGAACTTATGTAAACTTGTATTCCTTACAAATACAACTTTTATCTGTAGTGCAATTATTAAACCATTCTAAGTACAGCTCAATATACTTTGTTCAGTATTCTCCAGACTCTGGATTATAAACAGTTATTCCATCCTGTACATTCATCACTTCAGTTCAATATAGATTCCAATTGGAGAGATTGTCCGATTGTTTGCAATATTTCTGTTCCAGAGGATTGTAGATATTATAATAATAGTATTGATACTTTCAAATGTATAAAAACATTCTAGTTCTAATAAGAAGCCATAACTGTCTGCAAAATCAAACCAATTGATTTGAATCTTACAATTTTAATCTTGACTAGGTATGCATATACAGTAATCAATCAGAGTTGAAATTGATATTTAACCGACTAAACTGTCACAGATAGATGATGGAATCATTACAGACATACAACCAGATGCAGATCAGTGATAACATATTTCAAGACATACAAATTGATGACTCTGAAGAACATTTACAACCCAATAATGGATAGCAATGTACTTAATATGTAGTAAGTTGTTCATAACGCTTGTTCAAATGTAACAGACTTATTGAGACTAAAATCATATTTTTGACAAGAAGTTCCTCAATGAACTTTCACTTGAAGTATCGATTGGGAACTATTTTAAAATGTTCAAGATTGGTGTTATTCGGTTAGTTGCTATTACAATGAGAAAAAGCAATGTGACAACCAAATGAAACTTTCAATTATCAATCAATCTGACAAAGTATACAATGTACTCAATAGCATTGAACTTTTATTGATGCTTTATTGTACTATCTAAATCCTCAACTATGATCTTATATACTGTCGAACCACCTCATATCAATTCACTACCATTATATTGTTCTATGTCACAACTAGTATCAGCAACAGGTACAGGAAACCTGCCAGCAGTCCAGGTTTGGATCACAAAAATGAGTCCATTCGTTTCCTAAGCCATCCAAAGACCTGATCCGCTGATTCATACTGTGCCAAACCTGAAACTGTACCCAATAACAAACTGGTTTGTCAGGTTTTGGTAGACCCAGTCGCTCTAATCTCTGGTTCAGCATTTTGGGATTCACTATGTATCCTGGCATTCAAATATGTTACTGCGATTTACAAAATATTGACCGCGGTATGTGACTGTCTGTTTTTAAATATATCAGCCACCTAAATGATTAAAGCAAACAGAGATTGACTCCTGGCCGCATTCTACAAATGAGCATCAACAGTGCAACAACAATTGTTGGCTTTGCATTATAATTGATTACAGCCCAATGAGGCTGGTATTGTGTATATAGATTGTTTTGACTGTTTTTGAAGGCTAAAAGACTCATGAACACTTAGTTGTAGCTTTATGAACGAAATGAGTTGTTACTGTCCTGGAGGATGTCACAAGAATATCCCCTGCTCATCTGCATATATAGGCTGCCAACGCTATATTTATCGATGTTTATGATTCGGCATTACACATATTACAAAACACACAAAACCAGAATTTGTAATACTCCATTGATGCTCATTTTCAAGATGGGGCAGGGAGGGTTTGGCTATCTCTTTTCCTAATAAAGGCTGGCAATAAATGATTTATGACTGTATGAAACCTATCGCCTGAAAGATTACCCAGGATGCAACACAAATAATCATTGAGATTCGGTCGACACTCATTTTCAGGATGGGGTAGGAAGCGTGCTACTATAAGGTTTGCCTATAAATGCAGCCAATTGTTCGATTATGCATAATCCTGGCCAAATAGATTTTTCCTTACCTGACTTACAGTAGATAAAAATTTTGTCGCTCCATTGACACATATTTTGTCATGGACTTATCAATATTATGCAATCAGTCAATTTTGCATATTGCACCTTTCACAATGTTTTGGCAGCCTTTCTATTGTTTTCATAGATATTCTTCTTGATCACTACATTGTTCTTTAATAATACATATAAATATATTCTTTACAATATACTTTACAGTGTCCGCTAATTGTTGAAAATAATACACTCGAAAATCCCATGCCTTTGTATCACTAGTTGTCCTCACTGCCAGATTCACCCAACATGCTGCTCTGGTCTTCAAAATGAATGTTAGCTGCATTACCACACAGCAAATAGTGAACTATCCCATGGGTGTTCCTTTATTGGTCAGTATATGTGGATTACAATCTGTATTTTGCTGGCTATGATCCCCATATACATCAAGATTGAAAAATTGAGCGCCTGGAAGAGGAGCGTGCGAATTCACATATCTGTGTAGCAAATTTTCTATTTGAGAACATTGACCTGGTGGCACAGGTGGCATTCCGGGCAGAGATGGTGTCAGATCTGGTGTAGAGTGTCCATGTCCGTCGGATGGAGGTGCACCCATACCTTTGGCCCTCCTCTGTGTCTGCGAAATCTTTGCGACCCCATTTTGGCCTGGAAAGTATCCCTTGGTGTGGTAGTGACAAAGCATAGCCTGGTGTCTTTCTAACACACCCTTCACTGTACAACGCCCAGGAAACTCAACTCACCACTACTACTCCTCTTGGACTTCAGCACATGGCTTCATGATCAGGTATTTCATTTCCTCCATTACAGCATGTGAAAACCCTCCTTTGCACATTGTCGCTACATTCAGGGCCAGGCACATGGCGGACTGTTCCAGCTGGACCCAACCTCCATGCCTTGGCATAGTAGCACAAACTTTGAAAACCGACAAGAAAGTAGTTGCTGCCTCTAACAACGAGATTCGGCTGCTCCTTCAACCATACACACTTCCCTATCCTCTTCTTGCCCGATTAATGCGTCTTTTCTCCACTCTTGGTGATGCTTATGACGAAATTCTTCAGTGAAATCCCCAGTGCTCACTACAACATGATGATCGATTTCGCAGCCAGCATGGATAACTGCAATTGGTTGACCATGGAGGTAACATTTGATGTGTAGCAATTAATTGGGCACATAGCTCTGTATTTATACTCACTCTGCATTATACGGTTAGTTGATGGCCGTTTATCTCCCTATCAATATACTCATATCCAATTGCATGTTGCTTCTTATTCTTCCTGCTTCCGGTTGTTCAGACAATGTGGAAATTTGTATTCTAAGTCATATTTTTGGTGACTGTATTGGCTGCTTGGCACTGGACTAACTGGTGTCTCCATTGTTGCTATGTACCTGTGAGCACCCCATCGGATGAAGCGCATGCGGATCGGCTCTTTTCGGATCCACTCTCACCATGCTGAGATATCTCCGTAGCTGTGATATGCGGTTGTGGAATAGGAAAGGTAGATGATAATGAACAGAAGTGGAAAGTCCGGAGGAATATATAGTTTGCTTCAAGTCCAAATGGAATAAGTAACAACCAACTTGCACATTCTACTCATGATGAATCCTGCTGCATATGTCCACAGGTTACAGGGGTATCACACCATCTTGTAATTTGCAGTAAGTCAGTTGGATGTTGTTTGTTGGTTTACAGGGATCAATAGAGGCTTTTGACAGCCAAAATCTCGTAATAGTTAGTAATTAACAGATAATGCCTCAAGGAAGAAGACGTCTCATGATGTTCGTCCCAAGAAATGCCAGGGATCTTGCACGAAACTGAGGATTCAAATCAATTCATGTTGTATATTTAGCATAACTATTCCAATTTTAGTAACTGTCAAAATACAGTCTTTGCTGCATTCAAGTTGATCGAATGTACCAACCTGGACACAAAAGACTCATCTTGCCTCCATACTGTCTCTCTGTTATGCCTTTGGTGTTAGAGGTATAATTCTGGGTTCATACCAGATCACGCGACAATCCTAACCTGAATACTCCATCCGGAATCACTAATTATTCCTCGGATTTGTGTGTTGGATCTACCTTCCAGATTATTTCACTGATTAGTCACCACTCTATTCCCTGACCTTAGTATCAATAGATCAACATCAGCAATTAGGCCAAGCTCAAGTAAGATGTGTATCATTGTTAGATTGGTATTGGTCGTGGGATCTCTATTGTCGATAGCCACTCCTTATCAGTAGGAAACCTTATTCCTAGTCACCGAACAAATGACTATTCACTCATCCTCCAATGGTTTATTCCTGATGAGGTGAGATGTCGCCAATATCAAACCACTACGGCATCTCAAGATATGCACAGTCATATATGCGATAAGTCAGTCACCAATATTCAATATATCGGAGCACTATGAATCGAATGGACCTATACGAATCAACCCATATTTCGACCACACCTTCCTGGTCTGGGCACATAGGAGATGAGATTCATATGTCCTGGGTGGCGCAGGACACTCTCTGTTTGATATATGGCAAACCAGCTCAGTAGCAGAATTCTGTACATATGTCTCCAATCAAGCTTAATCAAATTAACGGTTCTGTCGTTTGCCGCAATCATTTACCCATCACCTACCAGGTGGGTAAATGAGAGAGCACTCTCATGGCTGTTGGTGACATGTACCTATGTGTGGATAATTGTCTTCAGATAAGCTTGTATCTATACATGGTATCACCAATAGCAACTGTGTCGCAATACGAAATCATCACCTTGATGATGGAGTTAATACCCCTGGGAGTTGGAACTCGACCATCAATGGTAGAAGGCAAGGATGATGAGGCAGCTACGCATGTAAACTCTGACACAGGCTTTGGCAGTCTTACGATTGTTAAGGGTGTGAATCGTCTAATATATATCAGTGATAGCGACATGGAAGAATGACATCGATAATCTACAATCCAACTTACAATCTACATTAAGATTTTGCTCCGGATACCCATTGACCATCTCGACCTGGAGGTTAAGCCTTGACTTCATTCCCGTGTATTATCTATTTGTTCTGTATCGAAGTTAACGAGGATTCATCTCTGTTGAAATCCTGAGTCGTACGTTGATCTTCAGTTCTATATCATGTATTGACACATAATTCTTTGTACTTGGTTATTCTTAGCACCTTCGTCAAAGCAAGTCGGTGATCGGGACGAGAGCGAGAGGATACTTTAAAGTCCGAATGAAGTCAGAGAAACCAGCCTGGTAATGTTGTGGTTGAAAGGATACTTCTACTTGGATACTCTTTAGTCGGCACTACTCCTTCTGCTGAGGCGCAACTACTTTGCTGTTTCTTATATGACAAGTCAATAGTTGGAGTCGTTGTACTTGGGGGCAGGCGGTCCTTGGGTATATGTGCTGGTTGATGGGCCGATACTCTTTTGTCTGATGGGAGTATGTGGACTGACACAATTGTGTGTTAGATCAGAGGATGTTCTGAGTAGGATACTTTTTGAATTGTGTGCTCCAGTACATTGAGAGTGTATGATGATACTCTTAAGTCAATACTATCTCTTGGGGGCAGGGAATGTAACAGTTACCTTGTTACTCTTCAGTAGTAATCCTCATACGCATCCTGAGTGAAGCTTTACCGGTTTTCTCTTGAAAAGCCCAGAAGCCATTAGGGTCTTTTATTGATCAGTACTTAGGGTGGATCTCCCAGTGTTACACTCTGACTTGCAACATCCAACATCTCGCTCAACGACATAGTCAACAAAAACTACATTGATCAATGCTCTGAAAATGAACATTTTGCAGCTTCTGGCATACAAATACATCAAATTGACAATCCGTTCCACACGACGACATCATCAAGCGAAAGAAGCCAAGAGCTGCTTGCAAGCAGTATCAGTCCGAGCCATTGGGGCATGGGGCAGCATGCAATCCAAAATAAAGCTTGCAGCGGAGAAAAGAAGACAAACATTCGTTCTAAGCAAGATACAAAAAAGGGAATGGATCGAGGATTATGTTGAGAGAGAAACCGCTGTGGCAGGAACGCGAGGTGATAATGCAGAGACAGTGTTTAAGCATGAGTGAGAAGCAATCAGAAATGGTGACAATGCGGGATTGACTACCAGAGAGTCTGAGGAAATGTTTCAGGAGTTGATAATGGCTATTAGAGGCAGTATCAGGGATCTTGCAAGTTCCGACAATGAGGTGGATACAGACGATGCAGATGGTGTATATACAGAGCTGGGCAAGCTGAGGGAAGATGACGAACCCAGCTGGGTGGTGAGGATAACATCCAAAACAGTACAGCAGTGCATCGGGAGTTTTTGCCAGAAATAGATGAAGCTTGACCAATTGATAGAGCCGGGATGGGGGGACGCAGCCGACAATATCCATGAAAGTTATTTGAAGTACAAGACAAACAAAATGAATATTCTGGCAGTCATTAATCTGGAATCAAACAGCATTGCAGCTGTATCTGTACGAACAACATTTGGAGAGCTGAAAGAGTCTCTCAGTATCGTCCGAACAAACTCGTAAATACCACACAGGACTTCTCGACCTGGAAGCAGTTATATAGCTATGTTCAGGGATGCATTATACAAACCCCTATTATCTCATTTGCTCCACATGAAGCTCGATTTGTCACCATGTAAGAAAATGAAGCCTGTTTAGACCATAAGCTAGTACCACTGCATTTGGCCACACAATATAAACACCATCAAGTGATCCAATTGGAATAAAGTGATTGCGATGGCTGGAGCATTGCCGGAGTAATTGACACCCAAATGATTGTTTTTGACATCACCTTGAGTAGAAATGTTATTCCTGAACACATTATACTATGTTTCAATTATTGTGATATTTCAGTGACCAAATTGTGAGACATGATAACTTGTCTGTACATGTGTAAGGGTCATACATACCATGCAAATTTACTTGACTTTAAATAAGGCTGTAAAGCTACCAATGAACCTAATATCATGTGGCCAATTACTGTTAAGTGGGAAAGCAAAAACTAAATTACATACAACATTGAGTAACAGAACTGAAATCAGTAATATCATACAAGTCATCGAAGGAGCGCTCAGTGCCCAGGACCAATCTATCTGCATTCATCCATGTATCCAACAGCATAACTCTCTGCACATGCCAGGTTTACATGGTTGAGTATCAGCGAAATGTATTTTCATCACAGGAAGCCTCTGGGATTCTCTCAGAGTTGTCGGACCAGAATCCCAGGGTGGTCATATCCCAGAGTTTACTGCACCAATGCGGTGGCCTTCAGGTACACCTTGGAGCACCTGGGAGCACACGAAACAAGCCTGGGAACACCGACTACAAGCCTGGGAGGAGCTAGGAGCACCTCCGACATGCCTCGGATTGCTGACTATAATCCTGGGAGCACCTTGAATCACTGTACAGCAGTCTGGGGAAAACATCATCTTCTTTGAGAAAGCAGCTGGTGCGCATGGAAATCATAGCTACTACTTATCGTTCAACAATTTTTATAACTCATTTTATTCAGTTTGTATTCTCATCTATGTATCTATGTATCTATATGGCTATCCATCTACACACAGTATATCTAGACTCGCTGTGAGAGGTACTTGAGAGCAATTCGAGGTGCATCTGAAGATGATGATTGAGTGAACTCAGAGATACATTCTGAGGCTATGATAGAGCCAGATTAGAGATGCTTATGGAGGCCATGATCGACTCAACTCAGAGATGCACTTCAAGGCCGTGATAGAGCGAGTTTGGAGACGCACTTGTGTAGGGCATGATGGAGTGAACTTAGAGATGCACTCTGCGACTGTGATCAATTGAGATTGGCAATGCACTTGAGGGCAATGATCGAGGGACATTGGAAGAGGACTTCGCGGGGATCAATCTCGAGGCGGTCGATAGAAGGCACGGTGGGTGCTGAGTCTGTACTCATCGGTTAGTCAACACAAAACCATGGGAAAGTGATGAGGTGACTTAACCTTTGAAGCTCTTATAGAGAGCTGGCTGGTGGCACTCGATCTGTAGGGAGGCATGCCAGAACGACAGCCGGCATTCAGCGGTCAACTCGTAATCGTGAGAATGAAGAGACGACAGACAATCTTGAGTGAATGCTGTGCCCGGTGTATGCTGTACACAGTACTTGGGGTATGCTCTGTGAGGTGAATGCTGCACTCGGTGTAATGCTGTACTCGGTGGTAACACATGATCATGATATGGAAAGATAGAGAGTGATAACTTAACTTTGTGTTCTGTGATGATGATAGAGTGGTGGACAAGGAAGAGAGAGATGAGGGATAAAGATGAGTCCAATATGGAGGAGATAGGCAGATATGAGAACTCAGGAGTACAACTTACCTGATTGGGTATAGAAGACCTGGTATTGGTGTTTTTACCCGGCAGATTGGAAATCTTATGTACTGTATCAGGGAGGTTAAATTGACTCGCACACAACATTCTGTTATGTCCCATCTTCTCTTGGTGGTTTCCCTCATCACCTCTCATCTCACTCTGTCTTGTGCTCAACTCTACGATCACCTAAGAATAAGAATTTAGATTATCCCTCTCTATCTCTCCATGTGATGATCGTGAGTTATCAATGACTACAGCATACACCCAGTATGGCATCATCCAAAGTTGGACTATCTCCTGCACCTAGTCGCTTTTTCACCTCTCGGCAGATATTGTTGTACTCAGCTCACTATATTCCCACAATTATAAGTTAACTAATAAATCGAGTGTCAGCTCCCATTGCACCTCCCTCCCTGTGTACCGCCTCCAAGTACTTCTCCAATCTTGATCGATCATGGCCTACAAGTGAATCTCGCAATACTCTCAATCACAGCATCCAACTGCATCTTTGAGCTCACTCAATTTCGGCCTCCAAGTACATCTCCAAACTGGCTCGATCATGGCTTCCAAGTGCATCTCCAAACTCGGTCAATCACGGCCTCCAAGTGCATCTCCAAACTTGCTCAATCACGGCCTCCATGTGCATCCAAACTCGCATAATTATGGCCTCCCAGTGTATCTCCAAACTTGCTTGATCACAGTCTCCAAATGCATTTCTGAGTTTGCTCTATCTCGGTCTTCAAGTGCATCTCCACACTTGCATAATCACGGCCTCCAAGTACATCTTTCATGAGCGATGGCAGGTGTACAGATATACAGGGGTTTTGGAGTTGGACTGAAAGATGGGGAGTATATATTCAGGACACTCAGGGTAGATAGGCATCATCCCATGTTCATCTAATCTCATCACACAACAACAATGCACACTGTATCGTTCCGAACTTTTGGTCTTACCCGCTCTGTTTGTGATTTCGTGGATTCACACAATCGCTTCGATCCTCCCAGCTGCGTTGTATCAGATATTCTCACCCTCTTCCTATGCTCCTTCCGCTCTGTTTTACCAAGTCTGTTTGGATTGCATGAGAGGTGCAATGGAGTCTTTTTGTTCTTCGTTTCAATCATACTGGATTCACTCTACTGAGAGTATGACATCCCCTTAATGTGGGGGAGTGTTCATGGTGGGCTCTCTGCCTTCTAGTTCCATTGTTTCACCACAACAGCCTCCAATTGGTGCATCTCAAAGTTCTCTCAATGGGTGTTTCCAGGTGCTCCTCCATTATGCAGGACTACCATCAGTGGCCTGATTGACTGTATGTATATATATTGAGTCTCAAATAATGTCTGCCATATTATGATGTAGCAAATCTTGTAACTATAACAAAAACGAATATGATAGACGAAATGCCTTGCAGAATTGGAACCCAATGAACCACTGCTGCTGTGATTATACAGCACCAAATTTCCCGCAGAGCTATGCAGTGGTCTCAGCTACTCTCAAAGTCTTCTGCAGATCTGCACAGAGGTCTCAGGTGCTTCAACATTTGTCTATCCTATATGTCTAATTCCAGAGCATTCTGAATGCACCTCCATAACTACAGGTGCTTCCTGGAGCACCTGAGAAGGCTCTGGCAGAGTCTGAGAGAACTTCGCTTACCTACAGTGGGGCCTGAGAGTATCTGGATGTACTTAGAAGTACTGGTGAGGTCAACCGGAGTGTCTGTGAGGTTTGCGTGTGGCTTGCAGAGCAATTTACAATTTGCTGATAGAGATTGTGAAATGTGCTTCCGGTACATCATACAAATCGAGGAGAAGGAGCTGGAAAAGTACTGGTGATGATGGTGGGCAATACTAGTCAAGAACTAGTGGTATGATCCACATGCCTTCAATTGCGGACTGAACGTGTGGAAATGTTAGAGGGCCACATCATCCATCGCTCAGATACTGTGGATAGTAGTTGACCAGAATTTGTAATGGCACAAACCTTCTGGATCCAAATGATACTATAGAGAAATGCTATATTGGCTATTAATTATGACTATATGATTCATAACTTACAATTATTGCAAGTACGATGACTGTTGGGAAGTGTATATTGCGTGCATCAATGAAGTTTCAACAATTTTTAGTCAAACACAATCGGCAGGATCTCATTGTCTAATCCTTCCAATCTAAATGTATAGGCCTGTGTTAAAGCAACAAAAGCTGAGCGACACATTCATTGCCACAATCTAAAATAATCATCAATGGAGCATCAATGATTACTGGCCTTCCATCTTGGATAAACCCAGGGCGGTGTGAGCACATGAATCCATAATCGATCCATCGGCTGTCTTTCTTGCCAAAAATGGTTGTGTTAACATCACAACTATGTCCTAAAAATAACCTTTAACAAAGCATCAACTGAGCGTTGACAGAGCGTTGACAGAGTGTCAACAGAGCATCAACAGAGCGTCCACAGAGTATGACCAATTTTTGGTCTTGCAGCCTGAATAATCCAATGGTAGTGCATCGATATTAATCCATACTTAATGTATTGGCCATTCTTATGGACAACATTGTGCCTAACAATACCGCTACCACCTTCTAAAAATGAGCATCAGTGTCATGACAAGAGTTTTTGTGGGGCTTAGTACCCTACAAAGCTACAAAGTGCATTTGATTATTCCTGAATTGAGATTTTAGCGGTCAGTCCTTTCAATATGCCCTTGTGTATAACTTCACAACTATGCATGCAATGTCTCCCAGAACTTAAGTATCTTGCATGTAGCTCTAGAGTCAATATTTAAGAACCAGCATTCTGCATGATAATAACGTCACATTTAACAGTTACTCAACTCGGATTACGCGGCTTTCGAAATCCTACCACCATGTCGGATTCCCAATTACCCAATACAACATTCATAGAGGTTATAATATCTTCCAAAAATGAATAAGTTTTTATTCACAATTTTGGCGACCTTGGTTTGCGACTCATGTTTGATCCCTGGTGGGCTTCTATGAATATGGGCTTGAAGCATCATAGTACTTGGATTGATTCGGGACATGCACCTTCATGGCGATTCTATATGTGCTGCAGAACCAAGGAGATCGGCAGCCCTGGCAGCATATATATCAATTGTCATCAAATTCTTCGCCATCTATCAGAACATTGAACTAGCTCAATGGGGAAACACCTGTTGTCAACAATGTACATTGCAAAGTTAAACAAATTAATAGAGTCAGAAGATTCTGAATTGGAAAGTACAACTGTTGATGAAACAGCCTTGACTATACAGAAGAGACAAGGCAGTTGAAAAATTACAATAGTCAGCTCGCAGAGGCAATCCATACTCGTCAGTTAGACCAAATCTATAGTAACACAATTGACTCACACAATGCTCCAAACTGGCAGCAAAGGACTTCTTAACGGCCGAGTTTCACCAAGACACCATGAATTACTTCCTCATGTTTCTATTGGTTTCAACTCACATTCCATGGAATGTAATATCAAATCTGGAGCTGTGACAGTCATGAAAAGAATTACATAGGAAGCTGGTGCTTCCATCCGCCAACACCCTTTCGCACTTTTGACAGAGAGAATATTCACTGAAAGTGGATTCAATTAAAAATCAATTGCTGTCAAGAAATAAAGTTAACTTAAATTTGGACAGGTGGACATCAACAAACAAATTAGCCATAATATCATTCATAGCTCACTATATGGATCAAAATTGAGCATTGTGAGAAGTACAACTCACTTTCTACAAAGTTGATAGCCTATTATTTACGTATTTCAAAATCTAATTAAGGATACTTGGTCAAAGGTGAACATACTGCTGCAACCGTAGCCATTCATTGGAATGAAGTTCTCAATAGTATTGAGTATACCGATGGCCATTTACTTCGAAATACGACAGATACTGTTTCCTCAAATTACGTGATAAATTGGGAACTACAGTCAACCCTTGCAGCCTCCGGAATCGAGTAGCCTGCAATAAGAAAGCGCATACTATACATGGAGCACGTCATTTAGCTTGCTTTGGGTGCATTCATGAGTAGTCTTGGGGTAAAAGGCCACACCAAGTCTTGGGAAGCCTATAAGCACATGTAGCAACTTGGAGTGAATGAATGCACGGTCATTGGGAAGTGTCAATGACTGCATTATGAGGGCAATGCTAGAATCAACAAGGTGTCGGCTATCAGACCAGGTTTAGTAAAGAGAAGTGGGAAAATTCATAGTTGAAGACATTTTGAAAGACCTGAAACAGACCTTTATATGGTAGAGAATGCTTGCTGCATTGATTGCTCTGACACCTGATTGTCGAAACAAGTTGATTGACTGTCAAAATGCAAAATGACAGACCCCAGTACTACAGATTTTCGATGTAAATACACAGTGGCATTCGACACAGAAGTCGCTTGAATGAGTCTACCGATTAGGAAAATTCACCTGCAAGTGGTTCAAGCATCTCCAATACAGTGGTTACCGGTCTCGCTTCACAATCCAGGATGAAGGGATGACTGTCAAGTACATAATTGAAGTTTTAAGGCCATTCCAATACTGAACTCTGTGAATGTCGAAAAGGCATTCAGTGACTCTATATCAGACAATCACTGTCAACAATGATATGTTCAATCATATGAAGGGTGGTATGCGAGCAGTTGCTCAGAAGATGAATCAATCGGAGTTAGACTTATACTTGTGGTGATGTTTGCATGACACATGCTGTCTAAAAATCATGCTAAAGTAACTCCACCAACTAGATGCTTCTGATTTCAGCTCATATCGTCGATCCTTTCCGAGTGTTGCAATCATGTTTTAGGTGGGGCAAGGGAATGGATGTCAATCCAAAGGATGAGATCTCTCATACTACCCAATACTGCGAGGCATTTCTAAAGTATGTGGAACAATCATACTGTGCCCAATATCGACCAATGTGTATTATTAAACCTGAAAATGTCCCGGGCAGCAATTTCTTCCCCTCTGCAAAGGCTGCTAGATTTGGTTAATCTTGATTTGATCTATATGAGATGTCATGCGATCATGAACAATACTCAACACCTAAAAGCATGGCGAATGTGACACTAGGATGAAGAGATGGCAGAGCACGCTGATTAAGCGCCGCAAGGCTCTATCCGAATTTACTGCCTGAATCACCCAGGAACTTTGGGCAGGTTATTGCCAATCTGAATGATTACCACTTCGACCTCATGGGGATTAACAGTACAGTATGGATCCTGGATATCACCGACTGGTAGTGTCAACAAGAGGAAACACACTCAAAGTAAGCCGATCACTCCAACGTGGAATGCCACATATTCTCTATCATACTACATACTGTCCAAGTGGATACCAGCATTTATCTTGGGTGAGACGTGATTAGCTGGAGACAGTCTATAACCACTTGGTAGACCCTTTGGGAAAAAGTCATAGTAAGGCAGTTTGCTCAACCCTATAACAGAATATTGGCATATGATTACATCGAATTGAAGGTAACGGAAACTGAAACCGACTTGGAATTGAGGAAACAGACAGACGAAATGAAATTGCAAAGAATGGCCAAGGCCCACGACTGTTTGGAGATGTAACAGGGCAGCCAAAACCCACATACCACACAGAAGGCATCTCGTGCCCAAAACAAGCAAAAGTCAGCTGTTGGATACATTTCACATAGTAAAGACATCATCAAAGCATTCTGGCCACACTTTCAACCTGCTGGTGCGGCTGGACTTGAATTGTCAGAAAGATCACCATTGCCACCCGCTGTATCCACAAAAGACCTCCCTGGAAGACAAACTCAAGTATTTATTGTCCGCTGAATCAAAAAAATTGACCATCATCCAGCCGAAAGTGATGACGATAGTGCATGTAAAATATTTTCTGACACTGAAAATTGGCTTCACTGAAATCGTGACTTGAATAATCCCAACGCGATCAATGTTGACTGGGATACAAACAACAAATCCATTATCAAGCATGATACTGGCCTTGAGGCCCCGGAAAGCCCAGAGCACTGCGATGTGAGTGCCATACTGAATCATCCCAGATTGATTCGGCCAACACAAAGGTTAATGAAATAGGTTGAAAAGGGGTTGAAGGTGGTTACTGTAATGGAAACAAGGAGTAATAAAGGAAACAAAATAAAGAAAAACAGAATGGGACAATGTATTTTTACCGGGTTCTATATGTTGCTTGATCAAGAATTTCACTTACAGAAATTTTCTGAGAGCAGATTGAACAGTCCCATGTGGATATATGTTCATAAACAGACGTATAGTGAACAAAATGAATCATTTGGCAAGGTATCTCAATTTTGGGAGAATAAGAGCAGTCCATGCAAGATGATCCCTGCAGTCGACTTTGCCAAAGTTCTGAATCTCAATCTTGCTGAAAGGCGATCAATAAGTTCAAATGAATATTTATACAATTATCAATAGCCATAGATAGTGATGAGACAATACCCTCAAATCAACGTCAACGGAGCATCAATGAATTTTGATCCTGTAAGGAAGGTAGTTGTCAAGTGAATAGGTCGCTTTTTAGCATAAGCGATGTATTGGCTGACACTATTGGCCAAATAGCAAGCGACACAGTGACTGCCCCATTTTGAAAATGAGAGCCAACTGAGCATCAATGATTTTTGGCTTAGCATATTCGGTTATATAAGTGTTAACTTGTGGTAGTAATTCATATCTGATGTACTGGTGGCCTTTTCAGGCGAAACAATGCGTGATGTCCTTTTTACCCCATCAAGAATATGAGTGTCAACAGAGTATTAATGATTTTTAATGTTTGAAGTCAGCTAATTGCAAAGTAATCTGGTAGTGGTTAGGCATAATGAATATAATGGCAGTCATGATAGGCAAAAGAGCATGCGACATGGTTATTGCCCAATTCTGAAAACGAGCATCAGCGGTGGATCAACAAATTTTGCCTTTGCATCTTGGGTTATCTAAGTGGCGATTGGTTGCAGCCATCCATTGATGAGGCGTTGGCTACCTTTAAGGGCAAAAACAATGGCGGTACGCTATCTGCCCTATCCTGAATATGATCATCAACAGAGCCTCAATGATTCTTGGTCTTGCATCTTTGGTACTCTAAGTGTCACTTGGTGGCAATAATTCATATACAATGTACCAACAGCCTTTTTAGATAAAACAGTGCATGATATTGTTGTGACCCCATCTTGACAATCAGTAGTACTGGAGTGTTAACAAATTTTCGTCATGTATATTGGGTAATGAAGGCATTGCATGGATATTGTAGCTCATAACTGTACTATTGACCACCTCTCTAGTCGAAAATACAAATCACCAAAGGATAATCATTGATTCCAAAACTAAACAATATTGCAACCTGTAAAGCATTCATAATGTAATTACTACATGTTGAAGAAGCTATTTTGATCAAATACTGTTATCACTTAGCAAAAGCAGAAGCACTATATAAATCTACAAATGAACCCGCAGGACAATCTGCTGACAACCTGCCCAATTCAAACCGGTTGGGAGATTTCCATCAAACCATAGCCGAACTGACAGTTTAGCTGTATTGACAATGCAGACTACCAATTTGGCAATGGTTTGGTACCGACCCAGACCAGGACCCGATGTGACAGTCCGGATCCATTGCTTACACTGGTCCCTCCACATCTGCACAATTTCTTTTTTCACTGTTATACTCTAGTTTGACTGTACACAGTATGAACAAAACAATACAACAAACACAACACTTCTTTATTTTACCAAATAATCCTGATACACTATAGAAAATATCTGGAACACTCACATGAGAAGATGCCAGTAAATACTGATATATATTAAAAGAACAATACATTTTGAACTACTGAAATGAATGAAGAAAAATTGGCTACAAGCTAGGAATTTAGCAACCGGAGTAGGCTTTCTACTCGTCGAATTTGCAAGTCTCCGGAAACCCTTATCAATTATTGGATAGCTCCAATATGATTAGATCTTATTCATAGTTATCTAACTTTAATGTGTAGCTACCGAACCCCTAGTATGTTGCCGAAGGGTGCTTATGATGGGGTGTCCGAAGACTTGAAAATCTGGCGAGTATGGCAGGCAATCATAGACTGCCAATCGCGACTTTTATCTATTTAGCAGTGATTCACTCTTCTACCCAGCCTGGGTACCCAGATCCAAGTTACACGAAGACCTCTTTGGTAACACAATTGGTGACTGTCGACTTCGAATGCATGGTCTAAAGAGTCCAGACTAAGTGTCCGAGAAAAGTGTCCTCCATGCTTCAAGAGATACAGAACTCAGCAAGATACAACTGGTTCATTGCCACTGCTAGATGCACTTCACCCGATACCATCCCAACTTCTGTCACTTACAAAAAGTAGGCTCCCGGCTGTAATAAAAGTCACCCCATATCTCTTTGATAGTTGTATCTTCTAGCCAGGAAGGAAATCCTATATGATAGCATTGTCATTGCTCTTTTGGATATCATATCACAGTTGGGCAACAAATTATTTGATATGGTTTGTCCGAAATCTTGAGCATTGGTACTTTGTTTTATTTTGTTTTTTGTTTTAATCATACTGTATTCACTCTACTTAGAGTATGACAGCCCCTTAGTCCCCTCCGCCTCCGGGCTGGCCGGCTAGATGGCGGAGCTCCACTCCTGCTACCCGTCGTCCCCTGAGCATTGGTACTTATTGGCTACCGCTAGTTTTCTGGCCAGTAGTTGCCGTACTTGGTGCACGGTTTGGGGTGCTATGATCATGACCTTTTTGCAGAATCGAGTACGTCTTTGATTTGAGGATTAGACGACATCTGGCTGCTGATAAGGAATATATGGAGCGCGAATACAAGGAAGTAAGTGTGTCAATTGCATCGGTCTAAACAGGAAGAAAGGTATCGTACAGCAGCAAACCAAAACGCTAATCCACATGCTAACAAAACACATCACATCATATATACAACGAATGAGATGCATCTGGCTTCACAAAATGCAGTAAAATAAAACCCATAAGAAGGAAGCCCAACCAAAAGCAATAGTAATATCGATAGCGTCCATAATAGTTATTTTCGCAATCCCAAATGCTAGCATAACAATAGTATTGCACGAGAATAGACATATCAATCTTCAAGTCAAATCACTGCCATAGAACTTATAGGAAACTCCATTAGTCCATGCACACCCTCGGTTGTAATGATCTAGTAAATTGAGATATATCGTAGTGAAGTAGCCCATCGCACCCATAATAACGTGCAGAAAACTCCCAGGTTGCAAGTAAGAAGAGTAGGTGAAGGGGAGCTCCCCCACCTAGCCGTCCATCCGGAGGGGGAGGAGAATCGGCACTGCCATACTCTAGATAGAGTGAATGCAGTATGATCAAAACAAACAAAACTCCCGGGTTGCTCACTGCATGTAGTGGTACCGTTCAACGTCGTCATTGTGGTGGGGAGCAGAGACATAATGTGGGTGATATGGGTGTGCATGGGAATTAAGCTCGAGGGGGTTCACAAGTCGTTGTCGTCGTTGTTTTTGATGTTGACGTTGTGTATGTGCCTGCTCCCGCTCCCTCTCCCGCTGCAGCAACTGTTGACGTTGAAATCGGCTGTATTGGGGTGGATTATGGTGTTGACTGAGGCTTGGTGCAGATTGTATCAACGGTTCAGGGACCTCCCAGCCCCATCTTTCCCGGAGTTCCTTCAACACAAAATTCACTCGCCAACCCGTCTCCTTCTTGATCTTGGTGAAAATCTCAAGTACCTCTTCCTGTTCTCTGCGGTCTGCTAAGCATTCCGCCGCTATTGCCAGGGAACGCAAGGCAACACTAGCAACACCACGGTCCTTGACATGAGCAGCAATGCCACAGACTTGATGGGCATGATTCAACGCCATTTCTTGCATTTCCTCGTTTTGATAAGGGTTTATCTGAGCCATGATCACCATCGCGGTATGGTAGAAAAGTCGAGCAACAATGGCGCATCGCTTAATCAACCATACCTCTGGAAAGGAAGACTTTGCCGTTATTTGGAGAGGATGTAGGTATGCCATTGGATGCATGTTTCGGGGTATATGTTCATTCCATGATACGCACATATCTCGGAGGCGGCTCCATTCTGGGTAGCGCTTCTGGGCAGAGTCCTCGTTCATGTATGATTCGTCCGAACCTGTATCCCCTTTAACCGCTGCTTTGAAATTCGCAATCTTTGCGAGTATGTAAATGATCCGATGCGCCCATATCTCCTCTCCTCCAGGCACGCATGGGCGATTAAAGTCTACGTCAACACCCCATTCGTCAGGATCCCAAGCTACAGCCCAATTGAAACGCAAACAGCTGAGAAGTTCCATGGTTACGTTGAGCCAAAAGCATGCACCTCCAACGCCGCCAGTTCTAGCATTCCATCCACACTCTTTTAACAGCGCTCTCGCTCCAGCGATGTGGTTCATCCTCTGCAGCGGCCGTTCAGACATAATCTCGTAGACATTCAAGATTATGGCTGTAGTTGCACACATTTCTGTGTCTCTATTTTGATTCTGTAAGGAAGCAAGAATCAATCGAGTCGCGGTGTCGTAGTAATTCAGAGCCTTGTCTTCATGATAAGCCGGGTTTATCAAGGTCAGATGTCGAGCCCCACACGCCAAAAATGCATTTAGCAACATTGGCTCATTGAGCGATGAGAAGGGTAATAGACGAGAGAAATGCTTCAGCGGATCAAGACTGTCCATCCAGATGCCGACCTCCTCCACGAAAACCTGCATAAACAACGTTTCTTCAGCATTGTCCAGATAGTGATCTGCCTCTTTGCGCGCCGGTAATACTAAACGTTCTGATACGTGTGATGCTAAAAGACGACACCAAGGAGAAGGGGGAGGCGGAGGTGGGGGAAGGGGAGGATTTTGGGTTACTGTGTAAGTTGAGCTTGCTGAAGTCTGTGGATAGTGTCGAAACTTGGTATCTTCCTGTGAATCCAGTAGTTCTCTCGGGAGAAGGAGATCTGGCAGCAATGGCAAAATTGGCGGGAGTGTGGGAGTAGTTGAGTCCAGTGTGTTGATTGTGTTAGTGGTGGGATTGCTTCGGGGAGTAGGCGGGGAATTTCTCGTCCTTGCAGGAGTAGCCGCATTGATAAACGGTGCATATCGTTTGACCCCGCCAGCATATTCTGACGCAATATCTCGAGATTCGTCCTGAAAGTGAACTTTCCATTCGTGCGAAATCGGCATCACTGGAGGCTGTTCTGTTTGGATATCGATGAAATTCAATCGTACGCCTCTTTTGCATATTCGGCTTGATTTTCGACAATTCTGACAATCTGGCGTGCCTTCATCACACTTTAGATGACGTTCTCGACAGGTTAGGCATCCTGTCCGCACTCGTTTTGGACGGTTTATAGTCACTGTCTCGTCAGCGGTCATCGGTTTGTCTACAGACCGCTCCCGTTTGACGCTAGTGGCGCCCAATTTTGAGATGTGATGCAGGTTGAGTGGCAGGCGCGCTTTGAGAGCCTCTCACAGATGACTCTGCTAGGGGCGTAGGAGGTAGCGGCAGACGTTCTGATTATTGTTGACGGGTAAAGTCTAGACAATATTCCCTTTGCGGTTGTACCTCGCACACTAGTTAAGTACTTGTACCAACCGGTGGCGACACCTATCCTGTGGACGGGCGATTGTAGAGCAAATGCACAACGACCAGTGTGGAAAGCTCAGACCAGTGTATATCGACCTTAGTATGTTGCTCCGATGTTCCGAGCGCTGTAGAGGTGCAAAATTGAGACGCTAATGGCGTCCGACAAGCCGTAGCAAAGGCTGTAACAGCCAACCCTCCGAGGAAGATATCACGCAATATCCGTAACTAGTGAACTTCTCGCAGTTTCCGCCGAAATTATTTGTAGGTACGGAAGGTCTCCGGTTGCAATAGATCAAGGTTGGTTCCAGCGAGTATGCTTGTATTAAGGAAGACGATTACTGGGTGGTGGCGGCAGACGTTAGAAGAGAATATATAGAATGCGTAATTGGGAAACAGGTTGGTTTTACCTGCGAACCAGAAACTTGATTATGGTTGCCTGATGATTCTGTGACTGATAAATTGATTACGTAGAATAGTGGTCTCACATTTGTTCCAGAATTCGAGGTAGCAAATCTGTGAACAATGCTCTTTCAGATGACGAGAGGCAAACTTGTGTGGAACGTTACATAGCTAATCAACTGGAAGTGGTGTATGCCTCAGATTATTGACTCAGGAGTTTCTCGAACAGAAGAAACAAGTGGAACGAGGTGAGAATGTGGCCATTTCCTCGCCATGGACGTGACAGCAGCTTAATTGACAAAATCCTGCGCACTTATAGATGAATTCGTTCAGACAGACAAACAAACATGTCAGTTCGAGGATTCGCCCAATAATGACACCAGTACTTAGCATTTATACCTATCAGCGTAACTGCAGCCGCATTAACAACCCTTCTAAGCGCCATACCAACTTCGGCAGAATTCAGGAACTCCTCACCTCGAGAGATGTACCAAGGTACCTATGGCGGTATTTAAATGTCGGTAGTATCCATGTTATAATCAATGTATATATACTTGATACCTACTTTTGTGTTGAAATATAACCTACTGGTCATCATTTCCGTTGTAATTTCCAGTTACCTTTATCTATATATCATTTGAGAAGCAGCGCACTAGTACTACTTCCACACTCACCAAGATAGAAATATCTACATGGGGGCTGATCCTTGCACAAACATCTGCCAGCTGAGATAGGTCAGAGCTGAGATAATCAGATCTGAGAATACATTAATTAGAGGCGTTCATGGTCGCACCTTTGGTCTTCTTGAGAGGGCGAATGCCCAGCTCGCATGCTATTAGGCTCACTCAGCCAGTAACGTAATTCACCGTGTAACCGCCCACGACCGGGTAACCGCTCAAGCATTTGTACGCAACTCATGAGCCTCCAATGACATCCAAAGACACTATACCAAACCTTGCAAATATTAGTAACTAATTTCCAATCTATTTTCATGCTTTTCTAAGATTTTGGAGGTATCTGAAGATAGTGGAGGACTAATAGTAACCAAAGGTTGTGTATTTTGCAGTGTAAATATATACTTTGATAAACTATTTTGTAAATTTAATAGCCCATTCTGTTTTTATTACTTGGTACATAATATCTGTGTCTTGTTATACATTCAAGGTATACTTCGACTCTGTTGCATAGTAAGCAGTTGGGGATTATATCCGTTATGTATATATTAATTATAATTATGATATTTTTACAATATTATATAAATATTTATAGATTCAGTTTCATTTAAACTGGGTCTATACAATTCCGTTAACAATATACTAAATTATAGTATACAATCAAGGAATACCTATTCAACTTGTATGAACCTAATACCTACTGTAAATAATTATATTTAAATAATATGATATCAAGATTTTACCTGTAGTAATTTGTTTACTAACTAGACCAGTTATTGCAATCCGGAGCAAATTGTATAATGAAATAACTGTTTTCAACTAGAATATAGTTATACTATATTTCAGGAATACATACAGCTGCTGTATTACTATATATTTAATATTTTCATATTGTTTATATTTGTAACATTTTCCACAAATTTGTAATATTTCAAACTACTATATGGCTAATACTGTTAGCACTATCACTATTAGTTTAAATTTAAATATCTGCTATAATCAGAGAATATCATTTAATATATTAATATAACTGCTAACGAGAAGTTCTACCAATTCCGAAATTCTATAAATTTAAGATTTTAGGTATATTTTAAGATATACTCAAACAATACTAACAATGATGTAGAAGACTACAAATGCAACAATTTATGATATATTCATTTCACTTACAAAAGCTGGAACAGATAGAGCTATAGAATGTAAATGTTTTTGTTATTTGGAATTACTTTTTGTATATATAAAATTATCAACTAGAATATTCAAACATAATTTATTTTAGCTTCTAAACTTCAATGCTATATTAGTAATTAATGTAACATACTCAGTTACAATTATATACACCTTGGGAACAGTTACAGCCACCTGAACAATCAATTACTAGCTAACTGAAAAATATTACAAAAATACCATATTTTCTCAGTTCAATTATAATTTATCTTTCCACCACATTATGTCTATATTTACTTTCCCCCATATAATTGATGTGATCTATACATTATATAGTGTATCTCTTCACTGTATCAGGGCAGTTTGAATTGATATTAGATAACAGTACTCATTTTGATTGCAATATATACCATATTTCAGTCTGTTTAATATCAGTAGTTCAGCATCTAGTTAAGTGTAACAGCTGCATAGAATATTTTATGCATATGAATTATGAAGTAACATGGTTGCAAATCATCCTGTATTAATTACAGATTGTTGTGGGCCCTATCAGTTGTGTAATTGGTACTATATTGTTGTTGTGTGGCCTTGAGTGGTTACCCCGGTCGTGGGCAGTTACACCATCAAATATGTTACTGTAAATAAGTACCTAAATTGAATGCTATTGGAGCAGATTGGAAGACATTGCCTGACATCTCCATTCATAATCCTCTTACAACAAATAGACTTAGATGGATATGTTTTCAAGTTCTCTGACAAGCTGGCATATGACCTTCTCCAAGCTACTTCGGTAGCTTTCTCTGTCACTGAAACCCTGCTAGGCCAAAAGGATTGTCCCTTGATAGGGAATAGGTTCTCCGTTTACTTATGCTGATGCAAAAATCCCGCTGATGCAGATGAATTCGATATATTGTCGCGGCACGAGGTCCTTATGTAATTACATAAGTAAGTAACTACTACGTACCAGAGCTGCGCTCCGCAGCAGGGAGACACCCGACATTTAATTGTGTTTAAATCTCTTTGTTACAGATTATGTTCCTAAAACAAAATGGAGGGCCCTAGCGCATGTATTCTTGTATGATGCATAATGTTGTGGGTGTTATGATATGGAAGTTGGGGAGAACCGTGGGTGTATATTCTATGGTATAGAGAAGAGAGAAGGAGAAAGGATCGAGATATATACAGGAGGCATCAGCCCCTGCAGCCGTGACCGTGTATCAGACCTGTAACATCATGTACATCTGTAATACTTTCCCCTATTCCTGTGCTCCATAAAATCAAACAAAAGCAGCAAGAACTTCAGGACTAGGAAAGCAACAGACGAACGACCCATCTGGCCAGCTGATAGCCGTGATGCAGAAAACTCCCCAGAAACCTACACCATCCCCGGAAATACAAAGTAAAGTAAAAAAAACAGGCAGTACTCCACAAAGATAAAACAGCCGCTCCTGGCGGGAACTCAACAAACTATTCAAAAGTGATAATACTTCCCCCGGACTCCATGAACCCGCAGTCAAGTCGGTGATAGACAATAGACAAGAACCCCGTGAATTCGCAGATAGGTAACATAGATATATAAGCCCTGTGAAACCACTGTCAGGCGACTAAGATAGATAAGCAAATATCAAGATAGATCTCGGTCTCCGGGTGTGACGCCAGCTGATACCAATACAATGAAGGGTTCTGCAAGTCTTGCATGTTTCGTATATTGGGATTCAGACTTCTTTCCTGGGTGAAGGACCCAGCAGTTGTCTTGCTTGTGGCCCTCTCTTTCACAGTAGTTGCAGATAGAAGGTGGTTTGTCACATTGGGATTACTGGGACCATCGTCGCATTCGATTGGAATAGACTACAGATTGAGTATTGGGCTGCCGATTTTCACCAGCTCCATTCCAAGCCTGACTCCCTTTCACTGTCAATCTTCATTCAAAAGTTGACCAATTAGATTCTCCACATCAGTATAGATCTGGTTGTCAGTGCCGGTCTGCTGAAAGGACTGTGTAGTTGTAATAACAAAGCTGTCATAAGAATCTCCAAAACCAAAAAGTAAGACAAGGTGCTCAATTTCGTTGTCCATGATTGCTCCAGCATTTCACAGCTGCTGGCAGAGAGATCAATGGGCATTAATGTAAAGTGACATTGAAATTCTTTCATCAGATTTGGCAAAGTCACCAAGCCGTAATTCATAGAATTTTTTCCAAATAAAGAAGCGTGAGGAATATCCCTGTTGTTCAAAAAGCTTCTGTAGCTTCTTCCAAAGATCCACTGGATTTCAAGTCCCTTTCACAAGTTGCCCTGCTGCTTCACCCAAACAAAGCATTATATTGGCTGTAGCTTTTTCCGCATCTGAATCCCACTGTCGAACATCATGTAATGGTATTCCAGGTCGTACTCCTTATTCACAGTCAATCAGCCAGAGGTTATGCTTGAGAAGGACCATCTTCATCTCTGTTGAACAGGGTTGATAGTTCAGACCAGTAAGCTTCTGAACCAGATGGTGGACAGATAATGTAATTGAATTGATTATATGGTCTTCATGGAATGAAAGGTTCGAGGGTTTTGTAGCAATAGGGATTTAGAGTGTAGCAGCCACCGGGCTCATATCTTGTTACGACATGAACGTTGGGGAAAACCATGTACATATTTTCTATTGTACACGTAAGAGAGAAGGAGAATGGTTCAAGATATATACAGGAGGCATTGACCTCTACATCCGTGACAATGTATCAGATCTGTAACATCATGTATATCTGTACCAGTGGGGATTATTGGTTGGTGCAAATGACCATTGGTGATTTTTACAATCATGAACTGCCATCTATTCCCTTTGTTGGGAGCACAAACAACTAGATGTCAACCAGCCAGTATGGTCATAGTTAGAATCAGAAGCTATAGGATTGCATTGTACTGGCTACAAACAAGGTGACATTAATATTTGACTTGTTTTTCTATGTACTTTCCATTGAAATACTCATCAAAAATAAAGTTGTTTTCTGATAATATTATTGCATACAGCTATTGTTCATTTTTTTATTCAAAAATTGTGTGAACCACCTGATTATATTTTTAAATACTGAAAAATCTGGAAAATTCTCATGGAGAGCTGAATTTGTATACAACTGCTAGTAGAGAAATAGGTACCACTTAATAAATAATAGATATTAGATGGGTATACAATTATATACAGTTTCAGATAATGAGATAGATGTAGCTACTATTATGAACATAAATATCAATATTGCAGAATTGTATAATGAGAAGATCATTGGTAAAGATTTAAAACTTACAATCACATTATAACATTAAGTGAATATAACCTAGCTTTGGAAATAGTATATACTGCAATGATTCCAATTTTGGTGGGTTTCTGAATTATGATGTCTACCCACATACTGGATATAATGATGCTCCAAACAAGTCTGCCAGGGGTGCTCCTTGGGATAAAGACTCTTTTCATAGGACATGAGACTCTCTGGTTAATTTGATTGAAAATTATACCATGTGTAGCTTTGTGACCTAAATGCCCTTTCCAAATCCAACTCTTCCAGCTACCACTCCACCCTCTTGCCCAGCACTAAAACCCACACCACAACTTAACTACTAATGGAATGTACAAAAATACTTCCTTGCAATGTTCGGCCACAATGGCTGGTCACATTCGGTGCATACCCAGTCGGTTATTGGTAAATATTTGGCATTTTGTGTGCGACATCTTCTCTGCTTTCTGCAGAAAGGCAAATACTCTCATTGCTTTCCATTTTCAAGGTGGACTGGAAGGTGCTACCAGTTAAAGCTTTCTTCAAAGGGTAATAATTTACTGTCTCTAATGCTTGCCCAGTGAGATTAGGCCTCAGTGGACAGTACAATTTCTATGGTTGAAATTGGTTCAGTCCCACATTAGGGTTGCCCCGTTGCAGCAGCAAGAATGTATAATGAATTGTGATAAGCATGATCAGAGTCAAGTGACAATGGTTACTAAACACCTGCTTAGATAACAACACTAGATATGCTAGTCAAGTGATCTTTAGTGAAATTACCCTTGGTCCACATCTGGATTTATTAGGGTATTCAATGCGGATCTTAGCTAATTCACTTTGGATATTGCAGTTATATTGCCATAACTGGGATGCTGAGATATGAACTGTAGTGGTAGGTACAATTGTGAATAGCATCTGCTATATCTCATCTGGTGGAGCAACTCACAGTTAGATTGCAACTATGCTGAATTCTGTTTGGAGCGGATGTCACTCAACATATAAGTAAATGGAACCTTAGAGTATATCTCTGCAGAATTGGAAGCACCATAAGGTATTTCCAGCTCATCGAATGGTCAAGACCTAAGTATGCATTGTCTTAGTATTTTACAACATAGGCTGAAGACAAGAGGCATAAAGCAACCCAGATTCTTGGCTTGAGTTATTATACATCATTACTAATAAGATGGTATGATAATTCACATTTGTGTAGTATCAGTTAGTAGCCAAATAAATCTCTAACTCAATTGGCAAATAGCCATATTATGTTGAGATATCAGCATAATGGTGATCAGTACTGAAAGACTATCTGCCTTCAATTGCTTCAACTACTGAATAACTACAAATAAGATGCTCCAGTTGAAGATTACAGCTGTTGCAGCGGTGCAGTTGATATCTTGGTTGCAGATGGCCCTACTGAGTAGCAAAACACTTCAAAACCACTCCTGCATGAGCATTCTGACCTAACTGAACTTTATGGTATTACAGCTAAGGCATTCAGATGGATTGCAGAGCTAAGCTGTGAAGCAATCATAGTGACTTAGCAAGAATTCTAATGGGGACTATCTTAAGGACTTTACTATCCAGAGCCCATAATGTTCTGGCAATGAGAACAAGCAAGCTCTAGCAGTAATTCACAGTCAGACAATAACAGTGAAGTTGAACACCTTAAAATATTATTCAGAATTCTATTTATTATTGCTACTACTTGCACTCATGTGCAGCAAGGGTGTCTTTCAAACCTCCTAAAGAAAATATTCCCTCTTAATTGAGTTTTTACAGTGCTCTTTAGCTTCTCATTGATCAAAAGTATCACTGACAGTATCAGATAACCGCATTATTGGGTTTGGAGGCCTATGTGTTTATTACCCAGAACTCCGCCAAGTCCACCTGGCATCATCTATCCTTGCCCTCGCAAACCTGTTTGGAACAATTCATTACACCTGGAAATACATCACTATATGATGTGTGCCCAAACAAGAGCTGAAGGATATTGGAGATTCTTGCAATATATCTGCCGATGATTATGGCTATTAGTTTGTTTGTGGCAAGAAATTCAAGAAGTTGGGTCTTGGCATGAGACTTAGAACAAAGAGCAGAATATTCAGTGAATAGGTGACAGTACTCAATTCAAAACATACTTTGTATTGTTTATTGCAATTAAGAACCCCCATAACAGTATGATATAGTATTAGTACTTCACTTCGAATGAACAATTGTCTGGGCTGCGAATTGAGCTAAAGCTGTATCTACAAGAGTTTTATATACTGCTTCAATTATTACTCTGGATCCTCTGTGGAGGGAGAAAAAGTGGACAAAAGGGGCGGCTCTGCAGAGTGCACGGACCAGAAAGGACAAGGTGCATTTCCATGCAATTGTGTACATTGACAGCAAGATAAATTTTGTTAGCTTCGATAGAGAGTACACCATCGTCACTTCATACTACTGCATTGGTTGCAACACCTTTCCATTGGCTTCTTCTGGACCTGTCTAGTGTTCGCAACAGTTCCATACTGCCGCATTGGGTCTGGGTCCTGGATGGAACTGAACTGTTGCCAAAGTGGTAGTCCAGGTCATCAATACACCTGAACTTTCATTTTGGGTATTGTTTGATGGAAATTTCCCAACCCAGCTGATTTGGGTGAGTTGTCAGCGGGTTTTCCAGCGGGTCCATCTGTAGTGTTAGCCATGGTTCCAAACTAGCATTTTGGTTCCCGGTCCGGATTGGCACTGAACTGGAACCGTAGCAATGGGTTTTACCCCATCAGAAAACCGAACCATGCCGAACATGTGGTTTTTTGGCTGGTTTCACATTTTCGCCAAATCAGAACTTTGGCTCCAATTGAGTATTTGAGTTTTGTTCATACTACAATATGATATATATGTAAAAGATGCAATATTAGATGCGCTTTCACCTCGCATTGTCCAATTTGTGATCTGATTACTATTATTTGAGTTTCTTTGAAAACGCCTAATTATCACTCTGGTTTCACAGCAACTCAATGAATGGTAATCGGATAGCAAATTGGAGAACGGGAGGTGAAAGAGTATCCAAAACTGGATCCTTCACGTATATCTCATATTGTGATACAATCACTATTCAAATATTCAATTGAAGCTAAAGTTCTGAGTTTGCGAAAATGAGGCTCTGCTGAATGATCAACCTGGCTAAACGACTGCAAGTTTATGTCCGGTCCGACTACCAACCCCGCCAAGCCAGAGCAGTTCAGTTTTGTGGACAGATCTGGAACTGAACTGAACGGTTTTTCCAGTCCATACCCAGATAATTGGCGGGTTACCCAGACCCATTGCTATTATTATGGACTCGAAAATCAGTCAATGGTTCGGTAATGAGCTACAATAACCAAGTGATCACTTCCTTATCTGATATACAGGAGCAAGAATAGTTCACACTCTGGTGGTGCACATTTTCAAGATGGGGTCACAAAGATATTGTGCGTTGTTTTGGCTGAAAAGGCTGCCAGTACATTCTATATAAATTATTCCCACAAATTGACAGTTATAGTACCAAAGATACAAGACCAAAAATCAATGAGGCTGTGTTGATGATCAAATTCAGGATAGGGCAGAGAGTGTGCCGCCATTCGTTTTGTCTTTGAAGTAGTGTTACCAACGGTTCTGGACCATCGCAATGAATCCAGGTTGTCAATGTCCCAGAACAGTCAATTAGGGTACAGTTCAATGGAAATCTCCCAACCGGTTGGAAATAGGCGGGTTGTCGATTAGTCACCCAGCAGCTTAATCGGATAATTCACGTAATGCTCATGTTTTTGTAGTGTGATAATATTTATTATCAAACTCTGGGATTCGGTAGCCAATAAACTGTTTTTGCATGGTTTGCTGTTTTCAATATCAATTATTTTGGAATTCTTGTTTTCCCTTTTATATGTTGTATTTTAGACTAGAAAGGCAGTCAATAGTTCTGTTATGAGCTCATGTATCTGTTCAATGCCTTGATTACCCAATATGCAAGACCAACAATTGTTGATGCTTCATTGAAGCTCATTTTCATGATGGTGTAATGCTTATGTTATGTACTGTGTCAGATGAAAAGGCAGCCAGATCATCATATATCAATTATTGCCACATAGTGCCACTTAGATTATCCACAATGCAAAAGCAATAATTGGTGACGCTCTATTGAAGCTGATTTTCAGGATGGGGCAGAGAGCATGTCGCTACTATTTTCGCCCATAAAGATGGCCAATTTCTCATTTATAGATGTCTACAACCAATCGCCAGTTAGATTACCCAAGATACAAGACCACAAATTGTTGACACTCCATTGATGCTCATTTTCAGGATGTGGCAGGGAGTATGTCACTACTGTTGATGCCTCTCAAGGAAGCCAATACCTTATTGATGGATAGCTGCAACCAACTGCCACATAGGTTACCCAGGATGCAAAGCCAAAAATCATTGACGCTCCGGTGATGCTCATTGTCAGAATGGGGCAGTGACCGTACCGTTTGCTATTTTGCCTATAGAGGTAGCCACAACACATGTTAGGCATATCAGCGACTAAATTACATGTCAATTACTGTACTTACAAGACCGGTAATCGTTGATGCGCTGTTGACTCTCCATTTAATGTATTGTGCAGCGAACATCTGCCGCCATCAATAATTGCATTCATAATCATTTGACATTATTGGTTGCCTTTCTGCCTGATCAAGACTTGGCCCTTTGGCAAAGCCGAGCCCAGTAATCTTCTTGCACTGGTCACTCTCATCCTACTAATATGTAAACATCTTGCCAAGTAATTCACTTTGCCCACTATACTTCTATTTATTAACCAATATTCAGAGGCGAGTGCGTAATATTCCCCTATCATATTTCTCTAAATGAAATTCTCAGCCAAACTACATAAAGAACTTGGTCAAAATATACTGCCTCATTCTGTCCAACAGTTTCTTGATCACGTCGTTCCTCCTCGTTTCAATTGTACAGACCATTATCAACACCTGTTCAGCCCTGTTCTTGGACCTCCACAGGGGCCAACTCAATCCGGGAACATTGGGTGTGGTACTCATATCCTGCTGCTTGGGGGTCCCTGAGTCCTTGACCATATTGTGTTTCTCTATCTCTGAGTCATTGATTGCCATCCTCCTGGTCATCTCTGCTGTCAATTGGATTATCCTTGGCCCCATTACAGTCAAGCCAATTTTTGTTGTCCGAAATGCTGTCAGGTGCACTATCTTCATTACTAGTGGCGGGAAGGCTGTCGATTCGTTTGATTTGGTACACATTTTATACTTGCGTTTGTTCTCCAGGGATGTTCTTTACAGACAAAGCTGGTTGCACAGCTGATCATTCCAACCATTGAAATACAGCAGCACCATCATAATAAAAGTTTGACCAAGACGCTTTGACGATTGCTTCAGCATCTGAAAGATATCCTACAGTGGTCATTTGCATGTTTTGAGCGCAACATTCCTGCTGTGTAGCTCGTTGTTTCTGGCTGCCCTGCCCCATCTCCAAAAAGTCGTGGACCTTGGCCATTCAGTACAATATCTTTTTCTCTGCCTCTCTCTTCATATCCAACTTGGTATCAGTATTTGTCCAATCCAATACTGGGTTGTCCCCTGCCAATAACCCATTATTCGGTCAAGGAAACTGCCTTACTACAACATGTTCACGAAGGGTATTTCCTGTAGTTTTCGACTACCTCCAGGCGATCACTTCACAATCAAGGAAAACATTGGCCACCACGTTGACACCATGTGGCATGATAGAGAATATGTCACGTGCCATATTAGAGAGATCAGCATACTTTGATTGCGTTTCATGTGGCTGACGCAACCTGTGCGGGAAATCTGTAACCCAAAATGTACTGAGAATCTCTGTACAGTCAGAGTAATGATCATTATGATCTAGATTAACCCGCCTGCAGTTCTGTGGTAATTGAGGCTGTGAATCTAAATAAAGCCTTGCAGCGGTCAGTAAGCATACTGTGCGATTGCTTTGTCCGGACGTCATTACCGCCACATTCTTAGGGACTATGTATTCTTCATCATTGTTGGACAAATCATCTGGATCATAAGAAGATTAACCAGACCCTGAATCCAATGTGGAAGAGAAAAGTTTGTTGCTCAGTATGCTTTTGGGTTGAGTGACAGGTATAGGCTGATGTTTGGAGCAGTATTCATTCTCCATGTACTTCAGAAACCACTCCTGGTATTGGGAAGTATAAGAAGTCACGTCCTCAGAGTTAATATCAATTCCCTTGTTCTACTTTCTACACAATCCCAACATCTGGAAAGGATCAAGGATATGTGCCGAAACGAGAAGCACACCTGTCAGAGGAGTATGTTTAGTATAATATTTGGACAGCTTCTGGCGTGCAAACTTCACTGCAAAGTATAAGTATTCCTTCCATCGGGTCATCTTCTTGGCTAAAGTTTACATAATGACATCCATATGATCGAACATGTTCTTGTATACAGTGATGATGTGACGCAGAGTAACTGTATGCATTTTCAACATCTACAGCGTCCAGTAACGGAATGGCCATAAAACTTCCATGACATGCTTGACTACAGTCCATTCATTCTGTGATGGGAAGAGTGGGCAGTAATCAATTTATTTTGGATTCTTGAACCACTTGTGGGTGAATTATTGTAATCGTTAGGCCTGTTCAAGCAACTTCCCTGTTGAATTCCACCACGTCTTCACACCCATAATAGGTAGTACTGCAATTTGAACTTGGCTTTTTGACAGTCAATCAATCAGTTTTGATGACTAGGTGTCAGCGTACTCAATACACCAACTATTTTCTGCTTTATAGAGGTCAGTTTTAGGACTTTCAAAATGTCTTGAAATACGTACTTTTTCAATTATCTTTGCTAAACCTGGTCTCATGGCTGACACCTTGTTGATTCTAGCATTGCCCTTTTTTCGAAGTCTTTGGCTCTTCCCAATATCTATGCGTTCATTCTCTTCAAATTGCTGATTGTGCTCATGCGCTTCCCAAGACTTGGTGCAGTCTTTTACACCCAGACTGCTCATGAATGCGCGAAAAGCAAGCTGAATGATGTGTGCCATGCATGGTATGTGGTTTCTCAATGCAGGCCACTCAATTTTGGTAGCCTTAAGAGTTTATTGTAATTTGCAAGTTATCAAGTAATATGAGGAAGTGTTACTAGTTGTAATTTCAAGTAAATAGCCATTGGTATGCTCAAAACGATCAAGGAATTCCTTCCAATGTAAGGCTAGCTGTACTCCCATATGTTGACCCTTGACGAATCATCCTTAATAAACTTTCAAACAATCAAAAGAATATGCTACCAACCTTATGGAATACGAGTTGTACATCTCACAATACCCAATGTTGATCCATATACTTTGCAATTACCGACTTTATGGCGAGATTGTTCATTGATGTTGACCTGTTTAAACCTAAACTAACTTTATTTCTTCCTGGCAATTGCTTGTTGATTGCATCCACTGTGAGTGTGTATTCCTTCCAGCAAATGTTGTTTAGCGTGCTGGCGAATGGCTGAACCAACTCACTTCGTAATGCATTGTATGACGGTCACAGCTCTTGAATTGATACAGTGTTCTATGGAATATTAGCGGATACAAATCCTACCATAAGGTGGTGATTCCAGGTGTCTTGGTGAAATTCGGCAGTATCAATATTCTTCACTGCCAGTTTACAGTGTTTTGTCTGTTAATTCAGTGAATATAAACAAAATCTAAAAGTCAAATGGGAATTTCCTCTGCGAACTTACAATTGGAATTCTGCGACTTCATTGTTTCTTCAGTATGGCCAAAGCTGTCTGATTGACCATTAAACTAGTCAATTTGGCAAATTCCGACATGGTTCATTTGTTTAGATTTGTGATGTGCGCTTTTGCCAGTTAGTGTTTCCCCATCAAGCTGGTCTCATGATCTGATGGAAAATTAAAAACTAGATGATAAACGATACATATGATGCCAGAACGGCCGGTCTCCTTAATTGCACAATGTAAACGGAATTGCTTCAAAGGGGCATGGCTTGAATTATTCGAAGCAATAGGACACATTGATCCTACATTCAAGGAAGCCCACCAAGCATGAAATATGATTTGAAAAGTTAGGTAGATCAAATCACGAATAAAGACACGGTCATGTTTGGAAGATATCATAGCCACTAGCAATTAGATACTTAAAGATTTTGAATCTGACAATGCGATAGGAATTTGAATGCTGGGTATTTCAACTTGAGTGGCTGTCAAAAAGAATGTTATAGTAAAGTAATCAGCTGGTTCCGAAATATTGACTTTAGAGCTACCAGCAAGACAAAAGTCAGTCCTGTGAGACATGGCATGCATATTTGTGAAGTTGAATATAGGGATATACAGACAAGAGTGACAATTAATAATTTATTTAGCAACAATGCAGTGCAGTACATTGCTGCGCAGCTAACAGAGCCCCCACCAAAACTGTTGATGCACCTTTGACCCTCATTTTTGGAAGGTGGTTGCTATCTGGTTGATAGCATTTTGGCATATAACGGTGGCCGATAGTTCGATTATGAGTTAACACTGTTGTATAGCCTATTGATGATCCATAATGCAAGACCAAAAATTGTGGATGCTCTGTTGACGCTCATTTTTAGGAGGTAGTAGCGAAATTATTACTTGCATTTTTGCCCATAAACGTGGCCAATACTTTGCTTATGGGTAAATGCCATTGCACTGCCCAGTGATTACCCATGATGCAAGACCAGAAATAGTGGACACTGTGTTGACACTTCTTCTGGGATGGGGTAAGGAGTGTGACGCTTGCCTGTTTAGCTATAAAGACAGCAAATGCTTTCTCTTCCCATTGATGCGACTATGCAGCCCTTTGATTGCCGAATGGGTATGGCTATAAATTGTTGATACTCCATTGACACTTACCTTAGAGCTCACCTTCAAGACATACTAACAGTCAATGGGTGCTCAACAATTGTAAACAATATGCTTACTGCTATTATTGGCAGCCAACATGCCGTTTCTATGTATAATCATATGCATCCAAAAGCTTCGAGACCTCTCAGTATCTGACCCACCACTATACATGTCATCTAATCAATCAATGATGTGGATCAATCTCATATCAGTGCTTTTGGCCGACAATTTACATCATAAGAATCCATCCACTAGTTTTAGAAATGGATAGCCTTAGTTCTTCACCATTCCTTATTTAGCTTATTCTCCTTGATTTCCATGAATTACCATAAGCGATTTTCAATATCTCAACGATGTGCTGCAGGTCTAAGTGGAGAGTTAGGTAGTTGGCAGCATGAATTGATCTAGCATGACGGTTGTTATTGATTTGGGTTCGCATTGCGCTTTGTTCGCTCCTTGTATGAGTCAAATGAAATCAATGACTTGAAGTTTGTCAGTAAATTTCATCTCAAATGTAGGTTTTGCTTTATCAATTAACCATAACAGGCAAGACCATATAGTGATTTTTCGTCGACAATCAACATGATTTGGAGTCTGGAACTTTCGTTATCGCCCGTATAACCCTTGCACACTCACAGACAAATTATCATGTCTCACTATTTGGTCACTGAAATCCAGAAAATGCTGACAAGTAGCATCATAGGTACACAAATTGCATTTACTTTAGATATGTCATCAAAATTACCAATTTGGCTATCTATGCCTTTCATGATGAAGTAGCCATCACAATGTCTTCGTCCCAATCTGATTTCTATATGGTAATTAGCTAGGAACGCTATATGTCGGGGCTAGTGTTAGCAACGGGTCCGGGTAACCCGCCAGCAGTCCGGTTTTTGGCTGGCGGTTCGGTTCGGTTCGGTTCGTTACCCAGCCAAAAACCCGACCCGCTGTGTCTTGGCGGGTTTGTTACCCGGACCGGACATAAACCCGCGGTATTTTGGCCGGGTTGGAACCGGACTGCGGTTCCAAATTTACAGTTCCTACACCTTTGCCTCCAATTAAGTATTTGAGTTCTCATTGAATCATGACATGATCAGTACGTAGAATTTGCAGTTCTGGCCGCTCTTTCACCTCCCGCTGTCCGATTTGCGATTCGACTGATATTCGTTGAGTGGCTGTGAAAAATGGGCCCATTTTAAGCGAAATTAGCGGGTATTCGATCGCGACTCAACGAATATTGGTCGGATCAAATATCTGAGACCGGGAGGTGAAAGAGCGGGTAGAACTGCACAATCTACATACTGATCATGTCATGATACGATCAGAACTCAAATACTTAATTGGAGGCAAAGTTGTGATGTTGAAATGCCGGGTTTTTGGTGGTAAAACCGGCCCATTTCCAGTGGGCCGGGTTTTTTGTGTGGTAAGAACCGTTGCCACGGTCCGGTTTTGGGTAGAACCGGAACCGGAACCGACCCGGGAATTTGGACCCGTTGCTAACACGACTCGGAGCTAAAGCTTACTAAATCTACACGCATTTCATGCTCATTCTGTGATGAGTTGGAGACTGCGTTGAGGAAAGAAATGCTATGCTTTTGTGTGCCTGAGGTTTTTCCGAACCCAGTCCCATTTTACTACTTCCCAGTGGAGACATCACTTGCAGCATTTGTGGATGTTCAGGGACAATATGCGGAGTCTGAATTAGCTTTGGGAATGTTGTTGGTCATGGTGTAACTACAGTCGTGTCAGTTTGGGGCTGTACAACTGCTGGTACCAGTAATTTAGTCGTTCCGTACTTCATATCTCTCTAATGGAAGTAGTCGGCCGTGTCCCCCCATCCCTGTTGGGTCATTTTGTCAAGCGTTGTCCGCTTCTGCCGAATACCGTCCATGCGTTGCAGTACTGTTTTGGAGATTGTGCCACACACCCAGCCCAGTTCATCATCTTTGCTCAGCTGCCAAGGGCTGTATCTTGTTCATCATCTTCCGCATTTTGCCTATCCTCCTCATCGTCAGAATGTGAACGATTGCAACGACTGTCTCCGATAGCATACAACATTTCCTCAAGTGGTATTTCAGGCTATGTGGTTGTTGATTGTGCCTTATCAACATGTCTCATATCTTTCTGCTCTTGCATAATCGATGTCTCTGTGTCTTAAAGTTGCTTTCTTGCCACAGTTGTCTCTCTATCCATATAATCCTCATTCCATTTCTCTTTCTCTTCTTCGCTTAAACAGTGCGTTTCCCATCTTGTTACCGCCAAAAGCTTCTTTTTAGATCATAAGCTGTGCAATGCTCCCAATGCTCGGACACATTCAGCCGCCAAGCCACTGTGTCCTGTCTGCTCTTGATGACGTTGTCGTGAGGATTACTATCTTCATTTCCTGTATTTGCCCACCGGAAGTGGGGAAAGGTTCTTTTTTGGAACATTGACAACTGTGTTTTGTGTTGACTTTGTTGTTGGGCGAGATGTTGGATATTGCAAGATATGGACCACATGGAGGCAAGCTGCGTCTTGTATGTCAAGGTGGGTAGGATTGATCAACTTGAATAAAGCAAAATCAGCGTTTTCACAATCACTTTATTGGGAATGGTCATGCTAACTGTACATCATGACTTGATTGTTAGTGTGTAATTCATGTATGATCCTGGCGATGTGTTCAGACAAACATCACAAGGCATCCTTTCAGTCGAAAAATGTCCTATTTGCATCCATCAAACATGACATTTTGGCTGTCGTTCACCACGATGTATCCCTGTAAATCAACAAATAACATTAGACTGACTGACTGTAAATTGCTGGACCATTGGAATACCCTGCAGCTAATCGCAGCAGGATCCAGCTTGAATTGAACACACAAGTTGGCTGTCACTCATTCCGTTTTGACTTACTGCTAACTATATAATCCTCAGGACTTCCCACTTCTTTTCGTTATCATCTTCCTCATCTTTCCACCACAGTAAGTCATGGCTCCACAAACACCTCAACCTGGTGCAATTGGATCCAGATTAAGCTGAATGACAGGTGCTTCATCCAATGCGCCACCTGGTGAGACACAGCGGCAACATAGACACCGGTAAGTCCACCGTGACACTGCAATTGTAGCCACCGAAAATATGATCCATGACCCAAATTTTAAAAATGTTATGTACAATCAAAAGCAGGAAGAATAAGAAGCAGCTTACGATTGGATGTGAGTAACTCCATATCGCACAAGACGGTGGTCAGCTAACCATATTGTTTAGAGCTAGGGTACATTGAGAGCTACTTGACCAATTTATCCCTGCCCATAATGGGAAACCTCCATTGTCGAACAAGATATTTCTCCGCACCATACAACGAAAAGAACATCACAAGGTTGTCTGTTCTGGGATGTTCGCAGGTGAACTTTGTGATAAGCATCCCCAGGATTGGACGAAACTGGCTTTACAGATCTCAGAGAATGCTACAGAGTCGTATATGGTCGCGGTGAGGGTCGAGTCTCACTTCCGAAGCAGCATCTGATTTCTTGCATCTTTTGAACATATTAACTACTATGGCAAGGCAAGGAGGTTGGGTACATCGAGAACAGTCTGACATGTGTCTTGCCCTGAATATGGCAACAATGGCCAAAGGAGGGTGTTTGTGAGCCACAATAGAGGAAATACACAAACTAATCAAAATGTCTCAAGCCGATGTCCAAGCAGAGCAGCTGTGGGGTGTGTTGTTTCCTGGGCATCAAAAGCTATAGGTTGCAATAGAATGACACTGTCAATGGTTTCGGAAAATGAAACCAACGGCTGCCTTTCATGCGAAAATTGCAGCGCAAAGAATCCACCATCATGCTGGAGGTGCAAAGGAACTGGTGTATCTCCACCAGAATCGGCGCCACCTCCACCCAGAACGCCACCTGTGCCACCTGGTGGCCAGGATGGAAGTCAGTGTTCCAAAATGGAAGGTGTGTGACCCGGATATGTGAATATACATACTCCTCTTCCTGGCGCCCAATTCTGAAATCTTGATCCAAATAGTGAGGATTGCAAATTCAATAATGATTATATTCCAAATTTGCTGACTGATGAAGGACAATCCACTGCTTAGTACACAATGTGCTGCGTGGTGATTCAGCTGACATCCATTTTGCAGATGACAACTGTTGTTTGACCGAACCTGACAGTGAAGACGAGAATTGATACAAGGAAATGGGATTTTTGAGTTTTATCAGTATCTACAATTAGCGGACAGTTTGAAGTATATTTTAAAGGATATATTTATAGGCATCATTACAGAACAATGTAGTGATAATGGAGAACATACATGAACAGGATAGAACGGCTGCCACGAAACCATTCCTGATATACTATGCCAAGGTGAATGGTTACATATTGCAGATACGCACATGGCAAAATGAGCATCAATGGTGTGTCTACAATTTTTGGTGCCGGAAATCAGGTAATTACAAAGGGAATTAGTCGATGTTATACATAAGGAAAGTATTGGCTGCCTTTAGAGGCAAAAATGTAAGGTACATGTTGCCTGCCCCATCTTGACAATGAGGGTCAACAGTGAGACAACAATCTTTGGTCCTCCATTGTGGTCAATCTAAGTGGCGAATGATTGCAGACATCAATAAACCGGAAGTTGGCAGCCTGGATAGGCAGATAAGCAGGCGACATTCCCGCAACAGCTTTCCAGAAAATCACCATTTAATCACTTGTGAAAGCTGCAACTCAATGATCTTGAGCATTTTAGCCTATTAAACTGGTCACAATTTTGAATATAGTCATGACCAGCCACATCATTCTCTGACTAACCATGATGAATGGCCAACAATCATTGACGCTCTGGTGACGCTCACATTCAAGATTATGCAGGGAGTGTGTTGCTGTCTCTATTGCCTATAAGGGCAGCCTATATGTCATTTGTGAATGTCTGCGACCAATCACGATGCAGATTAACCATGATGCAAGGCCAAACATTGTTTACGAAACATTGTCACACATTTTCAGAATGGGGAAGGGAGTCTGTCACTTGATCTTTGGCCTATAAATGCAGTTTATACCTCATGTATGAATGACTGCATTCAATTGAACTCAAATTACCTGTGATGCAAGACCAAAAATCATTGAAGCACTGTTAACTCTTATTATCAGGATGGGGCAGGGAGCATGTCTCTCATTTTTATAATTATACAGGCGGCCAATACATCAGAAATGGATAATAATGTACCAAGGTCAATATTTTGTGATTAGCAGAAGGATATCTGAATGCGAATAGAAATAGCAGAACCTTAACAACGGAACCGGAGATTGAACTGACATATTTAACCAATGCTGACAAAACCCGCAGGTTGACACTTATGGGTCTAGGTTCAGCCCGCCAAGATGCAGCATATCGGAGTTTTGGACGTGTTTAGAACCAAACTGAACTGTGTTAGCTGTTGGGACCCAGACCCATTGCTAACAATACTCCAGTGGTGGCGAATGTCGCATTTATGATTATCTACAACAAATCACCGCTTAGATAACCGAAGATGCAGTATGAAACATCATTGACCATTCATTGATGCTGGTTTTTGCAATGGGGCAATGACTGTCGCTTTCTCACTTCCCTATACAGACTGCCAGTACATTCATTATGTCTAACCACTACCAGATCACATTGCAATTACCTGACTAAAAAGATAAAAAATCTTTGATACTCTGTTGATGCTTATTTTCATGATGGGGTAATGACGATATTACAAAATATTTGGCCTGGAAAGGACGCCAATCCATTTTATATGAATTACTACTACAAATCAACACTTGGATAACGCAAGATGAAAGGCCAAAAATCATTGACACTCGGTTGATGCTAATTATCAGAATGGGGCAGTGATTGTGTCGCTTGCTATTTGGCCAATAATGTCAGTGAATACATCGGTTATGCTAAACAGTAACCTATTCACTACACAATTACCTTGCTTACAAGACTAAATTTCTTTGACACTCCATTCACGCTCGTTTTCAGATATTGTCTACTCAATATCCGCGGTCATTCATAATTTTCTTAATATTCAACTGAATGTAACGGCGACATGTGACGGTGGCCGGGTAACTGCCATTCTATATAGTCTGCTCGCCACGAGACTTAGATCTCTAGTGATAATCTTACCTATACACCTATTTACTATCACTCGAGTCCACGTTTGCAACCGTATACCTTAATTACCATACGTATGCATACAAGGCCGCACGCTGGCGTACGTGCCCTTACACTATTATCGCTTTTTCAGTAAACGGATACGTTTCGCTCACGGGAATTACGAGTTTTACCCCTTTACCGACGCGTCACTTCATAAAGTCTACAATTGAGATTACAGCCTTAAAGACGACATATCGAAGCATGATTACTGCAAGCACGGATATTGATCGTTTCATCATCCAATTGAGCACCCTGATGGCAGCGGAGAAGAGTTCAGAGACCAATTGGCGCACGAGACGCGTCGCCACAATGATGACAATAATCACGACTACAGGCCGCGATTATTCGATCTGGCCAATGAGAGAATCCGAATACGATCGAGATATAGAGTCGAACATCATTCCTACGAGTCAATTGAGTGCGATCAGCAGCCAGAGAAGCTACAATGGACGAGACGCGTTACCTCAATGACGACGATTATCACGAGTACAGGATTCGACCCTACCAACAAGAGAAATCGAATACCATTCCTACAAGTCAATGGAGCGCGATCATCAGTGGGAGAACCTACAATCAATGGCGTGAGCTTACCCCTGAATCGGCAATACCGAGAACCGAAAAACGATTGCGAGTCAGCGTATCGTGTATACCTACAGCTCTAGCAACCTCGAAGAAGCCCGGAGGACAGCGAAAACAACAAAGGAAATCGGGAGTCTCAGATTGGCAGCGATAAGAAATGCAACTTCCGACCATTCATCTCCGAACCTGCGGAAAGCCCTTCCGCCAATTCCAATAATTCCAACAATCCCAATCCCGGGAATTCAAAATCCGTCAAGTCCAATAAGCACAGTGGAGGCAGCCATGCCAACTATAATCAGCGCCGTGGCTCTGAAAAGAAGTCTGCGAAAGCCGAAAGGCAAACCGGCAATGCACTCGCTGCGGCAGCGGAGACCACAAAACCTTATAGGCAACCTTGGATGAGATACAACCGCACCGAATCGCCTTAAAATCAAGAGTCATTCTGGAATGTCGGGCTCTGATGTGAAGTCAATATCTATGTGGCACAGGGAGACCTGATTCGGCGCATATCATCCATGAAGTCCTTGTATGAAATATACACGGCAACAGGCAGCGAGTCAAAGTACAAATCGACTGCGGTGCAATGAGCATCTTTATATCGCCGAGCCTACTTAGGAAACTCGAGCTACCATACGAACCAGCATTCACCTCCACCCTGGCCCGGTGATGATGTCTGTAAAGAGTCGAATGGCCAGTCTCTTGGTTCAGTATTTTGAACACCTTAAACCGGTTGACGAATCGGAGGTTTTCATCAGCCCAATGATGGCATACAACATAGTATTGGGCTTGCCATGGCAAGAAACCCGGAAATTGACTGCTGTAATGGTCGATTGACAGCCCAGCGAGTGCCAAATGGACCCCAACGGGCGAAGGTTCCAGAAGCAGATCGCACAAGTCCTCTGCCGGAACGCGGTGCGGGACACAAAATCATAAGTCCCGCTACCGCATTCGATCATCTCTGAGCTAGTGAGGAAGTGGTCGAGGCATTCGTCATATGACTTGGCGAATGACAAGGGTTGCTGGGAGCATCGCTGGAAGGCATCACCGAAAGTGAGAGAAACCCCAGGATGTTGAATGCGCGAGCAGGAGCAGCGGCGGTAGTTGCGGCAGAAGAGTGACACAGTGACGGTGCTTGAATGACTGCTACCGGCTCGCCGAGATACGAAGGGAGAAACTGGTCAATGGGGCTTGGTCCTATTGTGACGAACCGTCTGATCCAGCTATCCCGGGACCCCTACCCATCTCCACTCCGCCAAGCATGCTACAATGCAGAATGCAGAAAAGGCTAATGAGAATAGGAACAGACATAGTTAACGTGGAGATGGTAACAGATGGGGTCGCATCCCAGCACAATATCAAGATTTCACAATATTAAGAATTGTCGTATCCTCGTGAGATACAAGGACTATGTGGACGTATGCAGCAAGATACGGCAACTCTCGCACCGCACCTTTCATTGTATCCAAATGGTATTCATGAGGAACAGCGATTCTGGCTCGAGGAGTGTAGAAAGAGCGTGAGAGGAAATGACAGGGTACCCGGTCGTGAGGAACCACACAAATTGCGTGGATCTATGACATCTCGGAAACAGCGAGCCTACACCAAAGCAAACGTAACCAATGGATTCATCCAGCGATCATCGCCTGCGGCAGCACCAATCTTATTTGCGAAGAAGAAGGACGGCGGACTGCGACTGTGCGCGGACTACCGATCTCTCAATTAAGCCCCGGTGAAGAACCGATATCCTCTCCCACTGATCTCGGAGATGCTCGACAGGACCTAAGGAATGCCTATCACCTCATCCAAATCAAGGAAGGCGACGAGTACAAAACCGAGCTACAATACCAATTTGAGGAGATAAGTCGTCGGCAGAGCAACGACCTTTAAAGAGAGGGATGACCCTACCGGAGATGCCGGAATGAAGGACCAGAGTGCACTTAACGACAGAGAAGTCCAGCGGCGATAAATGCACCCAGAGAGCGGGGATAAGAGTACCAGAAGAATCAACATACGCACCTAGTATCCGGAAGATGATAAGCGCACCTAGAGAATTCACGGCCAGAGCCCAAAGTCAGAGACAACGAGAACAGACCAAGCGAAGTCTAAAAAGGTGAAAGAAGTCGAAAGGTCAACACGAAGCTAGTCGAAACATGAAGCAAGTCGAAATACCAAGCAAGTCAATGGCCAAAGCGAGTCAAAAAGAAAGGCCAAAGCGAGTGGAAAAATGAGACGAAAGCAAGTGCAAAATGAGATGAAAGCAAGCGGAAAATGAGACGAAGCAAGTCGACCAAGACCAGCCAAGAAACAAGCGAAGTAGAAACCCTCCGAAGTCCAAAGACGAAGGATACCGAAAGACGCGTCAGTCAAAAAAGATCACCATAAGTCTACCGAAGCACGACGGCAATCAACAACCGATTTGAGTCTAAGTCGTCGACGGAGCAACGAACTTCAAAAGGGGGGATGACCGTGTCAAAAATGCGTCCTACCGACAAACCAAAAGCCCACCGGGAGGCAGTCTACCGAGGCAGATTGAGATGTCGACCAAGAAATCTACCGAGAAGTCGACCAGTCAAGTCCTACCGACAAGCCAAAAGCCCACTGGGATGCAATCTACTGAGACGCACCGAGAAGTCGACCGAGAAGTCGACCGAGAAGTTGACCGAGATGTCTACCGAGAAGTCGACCAGCAAAGTCTACCAAGTCGACCAAGATTCTGCTCAAGCGGCCTTCCGAGAGCGCAACCATGAAGTCGACCGGATGGTCACCGAAGCGGACTTCCAAAGACGACTACCTAGTCAACTAGCATCTGGAAGTCAATGCCACTTACCGATGACTACCGCTTGAGAGATATCCGACGAAGCACTGCACAAAGGCTCAAGAGAGCGCAGGCACGCCTGAATTTGGTAAGTATAACCATCTTTAGAGAAGCTCACTTGTTAGATGTCGATTAATGCGACGTGACTACACGCGATGCAATTGACGTATACGATCAATGATCACAGAAGGCTACGACTGATGCCGGCAGCGGAAGCTCCCATCGATGTTAAGTCATGAGCGGAAGCTCTACTACCCTGACAATTTCAACAAAGATCTACGCCGAGATACAAGCTACGGGAGTGATGGTCGTTGGAGCATGGGTTCAGTTAGGAAGTCAAGATATGGAGATGGGATCACTTTTGGATGTTTTCTTGTTTCTGTCTTCTCTTCTTCTCTTCTTTGGATCTCGGCCCGGTACAAATGGCGTCGGCACGGGTTTTTACTACCTGATAATGGAAGTGGAGTTTCCCCGTGCGCCGGATCCGCCGAAAGGTCGCCATTGAGCTGTACCAATCGGTAGCGGGACTTATGATTTCGTACAAGTAAGTACGCAGCATGAATGTATTATGCTTTCTTTCCTTCCCTTTTCTCTTGTACGGTTTATGCAGCCCAGGAGGTCTGCGCCTAAAGAGAGGGATAATGTAATGGCGACATGTGACGGTGGCCGGGTAACGGCCATTCTATATAGTCTGCTCGCCACGAGACTTAGATCTCTAGCGATAATCTTACCTATACACCTATTTACTATCACTCGAGTCCACGTTTGCAACCGTATACCTTAATTACCATACGTATGCCTACAAGGCCGCACGCTGGCGTACGTGCCCTTACACTGAACTTATTGATTGCCTTCAGCAAGATCAGGACTCAGCACATGGGCAAAGCCAAGCCCAGCAATCGACTTGCACGGGTTGCATTCATTCTCCCATAATTGAGATATCTTACAAAATGATGAATTTCGCCCACTATGCTTCTGTTTATGAACAAGTGTCCACATGAAACTGCTCAATCTTCTCCCATAATATTTCTCTTAGTGAAGTTCTCAGTCAAGGAAGATATACAACCTGGTGAAAACATATTAACCCATTCTAGCTAACTTTTTCATGTATCCTTTATTCCTGCTTGTTTCCATTGCAGTCACCACCATTAACCACTGTTCAGCCTGTTTCATTGACCTCCATGTTGGCCAAATCAATCTGGGACAATTTGGTGCAGCACACGCATTCCAGTATTCTGGGCTTTCTGTAACCTCAATTCCAATATCATGCTCAATAGTGGATCAGTTGTCTGCCTCCCCGTCGTTATTGGTCGCGTTTGGATCATACAAGTCAAAATTCCAGTCAAGCCAATTTTCAGGGTCCGCAATGCTTTCAGACGGACTATCCTCATCACTATTGGCTGGATTAGCATTGATTCTGTAGATTTGGTGGATAATGAATACTAGAGTTTGTCCTCCTGTGGGTTCCTTTGCACATGAAGTGGGTGGCAACAGTGATCTTTCGGACAATTTAAAAGCAGTCACAGGATCATGTTGAAGGTGTGAACAAGATGCTTTGATGATCTATTCAGTATCTGAAATGTGTCCAACAGCTGTCATTTACTTATATTAGCCACGAGATTCCTTCTGTGTCACATGTAAGTTTTGGTTGCCCTGCCACATCTCCAAAAAGTCATGGACCTTGGCCATTCTTTGCGATATCTTTTCTGCAGCCTCTTTCTTCAATTCCACATTGTTTTCAGTTTCCGTGGTGTTCAATACATTTTAATCATCTTCCAACATTCCGTTTTTGGTTGGAGCGAACTGCCTTACTGCAATATTGCCCTGAAGTCCCTCACCCGAGGTTATAGACTGCGTCCAGCCGTTACCCTCCTACCCAAGGGTACATCTGGCCTCCACTCCGACACCATGAGGTATGGTCAATAACCAGTCACTGGCTACATTGGAGTGATCAGCTTAATTTTCATGTGTTTCTTCTGGTTCACGCCACCGGTCGGGGGTTTTCAGAATCCAATATGTACTGCAAATATTCATTGGGTCGGAGTGGTAATTATTTAGATTGGGATTAACTTACCCCAAGGTCTTTTGTGCTTCCGGCAGTGAATTGAGATTGAGCCATATGGCGGTGAATATGAATGCTGCGTGATGACTTCATCCTGGCGTCATTTCAGATATACATCTAGCCGTGAATTATTCTTCATCATTGCTTGACATATTAAATTGATCAAATGATCCCTGATCTAATCCAGATGCCTTTGGATAGGGGAAAAGATTGCTACCTGGGATCTGGGTGGGTTTACTAATGGACATTTGTCAAGGTTTGGTACAGTATTCATTCCCCACATACTTCTGAAATACTACTTGATATTATGTTGTACAAGCAGTCTCGTCCTCTGGATTAGTATTCATTCCCTAGTCCCACTTCTGAAATGATTGCACCTTCCAAAAAGGATCGAGGACATCTGCTGATATTAGACGCATACCAGTTGTTGGAGTATACTTCAGCATGATATGTTGACTGCTTCTGTTGCGCAAACTTCACTGCCAAGTATATGTCTTCCATACATTGTTTCTTTTTCTTAGCTACAGCTTACATATTGCCATGCAGATGGTACAACACAGCATTGTAGACAGTGATAACATGATGCAGAGTCACTGTTGTACGGTGGCGTGTGCTCGAGTAGTTGAGTGTGCGCCGACGTATGTGAAGGTGTGTCTATTGAATTGTGTAACGAGACATGTCGCATCGACATAAGGTCGATCGATGACTAATGGTGCTAACTACAAAAGAGGCAAGTTACATCATAGTCCTTGGCATAGTGAGATCTGTACTTCCAATCGGCTCAACACTCCTCCAGAATGGCTATCACATCGGTTAAAAACAAAAAACAGTAAACAAAGGAAAAGAGGAGCCAATCACAAAACGTGGATCTTCTCGAAACAAACGTGCGCGATCAATTTACTTTCCGACAGCATTCCCGATGCCATTTCCAGTTCCAATTCCGATAGCATTTCCATGACCATTCTGGAGACCATTTCCGATTCCATTACCGATTCCAATTCCGAGACTATTCCCGATGCTATTCCCGAGTCCAATTCCGATCATTCCCATTGCAGCACACTGCTTCAAGAAGGCGCGCTTCGGCAGTGGCTTTGTGAACCAGTCGGCGAGCATCTCAGCAGTCGGTACATAGCTGAAGTCAATCTCTCCGTCTCTAGCCATATCTGCAGCAAGATAGTACTTGGTCGCAATGTGCGCAACTGCAGTTCTGCGGTAGATTCTTTTCTTGATGCTTGCGATCAGTGACTGTGAATCTGAGAATACGTGAGGGATAGTCGGAATGCTGAGCTCGTTCAAGAGATGCGAGATCTGTGTGAGTCTCATAAAGCCTACTCCAAAGGCATAGTATTCGGCATCGGTTGTGGACTGGGCAGTCGCTTCCTGCTTTCTCGATCTCCAGTCGACCGCTCCTCCGAAGGTGATGACAGGTCCACATGTCGATTTATAGTCATCCGGGCATCCAGCACAGTCCAAATTGACATAACATCGAAGTGCGCTTTCTCCTTCTCCTTCTCCTCTGAGCATGCTGTCTCCAAGTGCTCCTGCGAGTGCTCCTGCGAGTGCTCCTGCGAGTGCTCCTGCGAGTGCTCCTGCGAGTGCTCCTGCGAATGCTCCTGCGAGTGCTCCTGCGAGTGCTCCTCCGAAGCGCAGTCGCCAGTCCTTTGTGCCATTGAGGTACCGAAAAACGCGCTTGAGAGCTACCATATGGTCATTGCTCGGGTCGTGATTGTACCGGTTGACAACTCCGATGGCATATGCAATATCGGGTCGAGTGGTGGTCATCGAGTATATAAGGCTTCCCATCATCGATAGGTATATGGTCGGATCGCAGGCTTCTTCGTCGGGCTTCCTCTTGTGAAGCTTCATTGTCATTGGTGTGGCAACTGGCCTGCACTCATCCATTCTGAACTTCGCCAAGATCGTCCGAATGTAGCTGTGCTGATGGATGTCGATCCTGTGATGCTCCCGATTGCGTTCGATGTTCATGCCAAGATAGAAGGAGACACTCCCGAGATCATGCATCCGGAACCTCTTCTTCATCTGGTCCTTGATCAGCCCAATCAAGCCCTGGTTAGCAATGATAAGGAGATCATCGATGTACAGAATGACTGCGGCAACGACTATTCCGTGATCCTCCTTGTCATGGAACACGAACAGTCCTCCGTCGACACGTGATGCCACTAATCCAATCGAGATCATGAAGTCCTTAAAAGTGCCGTACCAAACATGGAAAGACTGCTTCAGGCCATACAGAGACTTTCTCAAGCGGAGTACGATCTTCCGCGAAGTCTTTGACCTTGGATTGTAGTATCCACTCCCAGGGACCAAATGAATGTATCCCTGCGGTGGGTGCATTTAGATCTCTTCCTCCAAGTCAACTCCCAAGAAAGCCGTGCATACGTTCATTTGATGGATTTCGAGATCCTACTTGGTGGCGATGGCGAGTGCCAACCTGACGTGGCCCAAGCGAGCAGTCGGTGCATACATAGCCTGGAAGTTGATACCTTCGATTTGGTGATTTCCACCACAGACTAGCCTGGCCTTGAACCGCAGCACATTGCCTGCTCCATCGCGCTTGATCTTGTATACCCAGTGACTAGGAAAGCTTTTCTCCCTTCCGGAGGCTCCACGAAATCTCCAAAGACTTGATGCTGACCAATTGCATCTAACTGTTCTTTCATCGTCATATCCCATTTCTCGGCGAGCGGAGACTCGGTCGCTACTTCGTTAGACTTTGGATCGATTGCATCCTTGTGATCATCAGAGATTGCAGCTGCAGCGTAGATGGGAATCATATCCTTCAATTCCTCATCTTCCAGAGCCAATTGTGCAGACTCGGCCAAATTTACTGCGTGGTTTCAGCGACTACCTTCCGCCAGCGGCTTCCATGCATCTCCAAGCGACGTCTCAAGGGTACCCAATTCTCGTGACTTCTTCTTCAGCTTCGGAGGATGCGGAGGTGAATAGCCCTCTAATGGCTCCTCCGTTTGACGTTTGGTTGGTTGCTTCTCGATTGGCTGTGAGGTTTCAGATTGCTTGGTGGGTGTGGGTTCTACGATGACATCTCTGTAGAAGTGCTCGTTCAAGATCGCTTCATCTGCAGAATTCAGCGCTGTTTACCGCTTTCCTTCTCTGAATACCACATCTCTGGAGCGGTGAAGCGTCTTGGCGAATGGATCGTATACGAAGTACTGCTTAGTCGATATGCTGTACCCAACGAATCTGCCGGGAGTGGCTCTGTAATCCAGCTTCTTTCGTTTCTCTTTTGGAACGTGAATGAAAGGCAAGCATCGGAACACATGGAGAAGCTTCAAAAATGGCTTGCTCCCATGCCAAGCCTCGTACGGAGTCTTGCCGACTACGGATCGCATCGGAGTGCGGTTCTTGAGATAGACCGCCACTGAGACTGCAAAGGCCTAGTACTTCTTCGAATATCAGGCATCGTCCAGCATGCATCGTACGCACTCCATGATCATCCGGTTCGCCCGTTCGACGACTCAATCAGACTGAGAAGTGTAGGGCGTAGTTGTTTCCTTTAAGAACACTTCTGATTTTAGGTATTCTGCGAATTTCATGGAGGTATACTCACCGCCTCCATCTGTATGAACTGGCTTCACTTGCTTGCCCGACTCGTTTTCTCTAAGAGCCTTCCATTCTTTGAATTTCTCAAGGGCTTCCGACTTGTACTTCAATATGTGCTGATCCGTATGCCTCATGGTGTCGTTGATGAAGAGCAGCATATATCGACCTCCCCCGATGGCTGTTTCAAGGGGACCGCATATGTCTGGGTGCATGAGTTGCAGAGGCTTAGTGGCATGGCAGGTCGTGGGAGTAAACGGCTTTCGAGCTAATTTGCACTTGATGCAGCTCTCGCAATCGCACTTCCTGGTCATCTTCGGAGTGTCGGTGATCGTCGAGAAGATCTCCAACGACTTTAGACTGACGTGTGCCAGACAGCGGTGCCATAAGTTCCGCTTCTCTGCATCATGCCGAGATGCTTGTCCAGTCGTCTTAAGGGCCAGCAGGCAGCTGTCGTCGATATTGGTGTAGTCGGTCGATTCCGGAGCTCGATCCAGAACGAATAGCCCATCGACCTGAGGTGCAGTGGTAAGCAACTTGCCATGGCGATTGTAGAGGTTGAGACCATAGTGATTCACTGGTTCAACTTTGACATCCTTGTCGATGATCTGAGACTGTGAGATGAGATTGAACGATACCGGCAAATGCACCACTTCTTGGAGTATGATCGTTTCCGTCTTTCCATCTGGCAGCTGGCAAATCAACCTAACACTCCCATATCCAGATGCAAACAATGTGACCCCATTGTATCCCTTCACCTTCTTTGTATTCGCAGGATATTCGGTGTAGGTGATGAACATTGATCGACTGCCGGAGATGTGAGTCGTGCATCCGCAATCGATGAACCAATCACTGGATGAAGCATTTGAGCTAAGCACCATCCAATAGTTCTCGATTGAAGTAGTCTCAGTCGATGCTTTTACTGCAGTGTTGGCAGACTTTGGAGGATTGCCGCGTTGCTTCCTCAAGCAGTTCCCGGTGGTATGCCCTCGCCGCTGGCAATGAAAACACTTCCGGGAATCCTTCTCTTTTCTATCATCCTTAATATCTCTCTTATCATCTCTCTTGTCCCTCTTTGGACTTTTGCCGACTTTGCCACCGCTGCCGCCTCTGCCACCTCTGCCACCTTTCTTTGCCAAGAGCAGAGCTTCTGGAGCGAGCCCATTCTCTCTGCTGATTGCAGCTTCCTTTTCAACGAGCTTGGTGACGATTTCATCAGGCGTGGTGGTCATTGTGGGGTTTTTGTCCATCACGAGCTCCAGGAAGACTTTCCACTCGTTGTTCCTTGGGATTCCACGAAGGAGGTAGAAGATGTGTTCCTACTCACTCATCTCGGCGATTGTCTTTGCATTCGCATTGGTGTTGGCAGCGTCGGTGTCATTGGTCGTTGGCTCTGCGCAGATATTATAATTCTTGACTTTCCGATCGATCTGCGATGCGTAGTTGTCGACATCTCCACAGTCTTGTAGCTTGATGCTCCAAAGGTCTTCCCTAATCTCGAAGATGTTGAGCTTCAGCTTTGACTTGTAGGCTGATGCTAGCATTTCCCAAAGCGTCTTTGCATCATTGACGACCGTGTATTCTGCTTGTATCCTCGGTTCCATGCCCAGCTGGATAGTCGATCTGGCAACACCATGGCGATTCATCCAGTCTTTGAAAGTGGCCTTCTCTATAGCAGTCGCGGTTGCTGCTGGCTCTTCTGGCTTGTCGTCGTATCCTTTGATGATACCATACACTTGCTTCTATTCGAGAAGTAGGGCCATCTCGGTTGCCCATTGTGCATAGTTCGTGCCATTGAACTTGGTGATGGTGATCGTAGTTGAACTCATCCTGTAATGAGATGTTATATCTTGTATTGCAATCGTCAGTTATCGTAGTCTCTCAGACTGTATGTACGGGCGACGTCCAGCAGCCGCCGTCAGAAGTACGGTAGGGTGCAGGGTAAATGCTTAGCTTTTGGAGATGCTTCTCCATGACGATGTTGACCTCCACTCGACAAAGAAAAATGGAAGTATTGATCGTTGGTGCCCTTTTTAAACGCAAGGGCTCGTAACCTGTTGTGCAGTGGCGTGTACTCGAGTAGTTGAGTGTGTGCGGACGTATGCGAAGGTGTGTCTATTGTATCGTGTAACGAGACATGTCGCATCGACATAAGGTCGATCGATGACTAATGGTGCTAACTACAAATGAGTCAAGTTACATCATAGTCCTTGGCATAGTGATATCCGTACTTCCAATCAGCTCAACAGTCACTGCATACCATTTCGACATCCACAGGGTCTGGTATCAGATTGGCCTAACAACTTCCATCATGTACTTAGCAATAGTCCCTTCATCATGTTTTGTGAAGAGTGGCCAGTAATGACTGTATTTTGGATGTTTCAGCCAATTGCAGGTGAATTGTCGAAATGGGTAGGCTTGCCCAAGCAACTCCACTGTCGAATTCCACCAGGTTTTCTCATTCACAATTGATAGCACAGCAATTTGTACTTTTGCCATTTGACAGTCAATGAACTTGTTTCAATGACTACATGTCAGAGCAATTAATACCACAAGCATTCTCTGCTATATGAAGGTCAGTTTCAGGTGTTTCAAAATGTCTTCAAATATGTACTGTCTCAAATATGTTTGCTTAACCTGGTCTGATAGGCGACACCTTCTAAAATCTAGCATTGCCCTCATCTTGCTGTCTTTGACACTTTCTAATGACTGTGCATTCATTCTCCCCAAATTGCTGATCATCCTCATGGGCTTCCGAAGACTTGGTGCGGCATTATACCCCACGACTGCTTATCAATGCACCCAAAGCAAGCTGAATGACATGCAACATGCATGGTATGTGGTTTCTCATTGCAGGCCACTTGATACCAGCAGCATCCAGGGTTGACTTTAGTTCCCAAGTTACTGAGTAGTCTGAGGAAGCAGTATCAGTTGCAATTCCAAGTACACGGCTGTCGGTTAGCTCACAATGATCAAGAACTCCTTTCGAATGAATGGCCCCTCTTGTTTCAGTATTTTGACCCCCAACCTAGTATCCTTAATTATGTTTTGCAATAGGTAAAGAGCAGGCAATCAACCTTTTAGAAAGTGAGTTGAACATCTCGCAAAGCTCAATTTCGATCCATATAGTATCCAATAACCGATGTGATGGCTAATTCGTTTTGTGATGTCCACCTATCCATAGCTAAGCTAACTTTATTTCTTGACGGCAATTGTTTCATAATTGCATTCACTGTTAGTAAGTATTCCCTCCGGCAAATGTTGCTGAGTTTGCTGGCAGACTGCATCACAAGCTCGCTACTCAATGAATTACATGACCATTGTAGCTCAAGGTATGATGTCCCATTGCAGGAAATACGAGCTGAAATCAATACTGGAATGAGGTTGCTATCCTAGGTGGCTTGGTGAAATTTGGCATTTACATAGTCCTTTGCTGCCAGTTTGAAGTGTCGTATCTGTACATTGCATTGATATAGATAAGATCTAATTAACAAATATGGATTTCCTCTGCAAACCGACAATTGTAATTCCTCGACTGCCTGTTCTCTGCAGTACACCGAAAGCTGTTTCATCAACTGTTGTACTTGTGAATTCAGAACCTTCTGACACTGTTAATTTGTTTAACTTTGCAACATCCACTTTTGCCATCAAGTGATTCCCCACTCAGCTCAGTCGATGTTAGCATGGATGGCAAAGAATGTTATGACAAATGATACAGATGCTGCCAGGGCGGCTGGTCTCCCCAATTCCGCAGTGCAAATGGAATCACCACGAAGGCACACTGTCTTTAATTATTCTAACCAATAGGATGCTTCGAGCCCACATTCATTGTAGCCCACCATGTATCAAATATGATGTGCAAACTGAGGTTGGTTAAATCGCGAAATAAAGATGTGTTCATTATTGGAAGATATCATAACCTCCACCAGCAAGGTATTTAGAGATTGAGAATCCGACATGGCAGTAGGAAATTGACACCTGTGTAACTCAAATCAAGAGACTGTCATATGTGCTGTTATTATAAAGTAGTATGCTGGTTCTTAAATATTGACTCAAGAGACAGATGCAAAACAAAAGTACGACCTGTGAGAAATTCCATGCATAGTTGTGACATTGTATACAGGAAAATATGGCAAGGACTGATCACTAAACACTCAATTGAAGAAGCAGGGAAGGATATTCGTTACTGTGTAGCTTTCGGAGCCCCACAAAAACTGTCGTCCCTCGACTGACGCTTAGTTTTAGGAGGCGGTAGTGGTATTGTTACGCACATTTTTGCCCATAACGACAGCAAATACTGTGATTATGAGTTAATGATGATGCACAGCCATTCGATTATGTAAGTTGCAATGGCAATAATTGGTCACGCATTGTTGATGCACTATTGACTCGTTGTTGATGTCTATCTTTAAGACATCGTACTGATGTTGACGCAAGCATCATTGCCGAGAAAGGCAGCTCATTGTTTAAATCTGAATTAATCTAGTCACAAGCCCTTGAATTATCCAACACGGAAGCACAAAAATCATTAACACTTCATTGATAATTATCGTTACAATGGGGCAACAAGTGTGTTACTCACCTTTCTTGCGATAACGCTAGCGAATACATTTCATTTGATAGTATTTGACAATGCAACGGGTTGATTACTGAATGAGTTTGACTAAAAATCGTTCATGTTCCATTAATGCTCACATTTAGCACATCAAAACAGTTATTGTACTCTCAGTAATTGTATGCTCCGAATCATATAGTGACAATTGACAGGCACTATAGCATTTCTATGTATTACCATTTGCATCGAGAAGTGTTGTGGCCTCACAATTTCTGATTACCCTCTATCGATGTTATCTCAATGATGGATGATGTGGCCTTCTCAAATTCCAATGCTTTTGGCTGGGAATTACAGCATGTAGATCATTCCACTACTTTTTAATTGATATGGCCTGACTTGCTCACCGTTTTGAATTCAGCTCCTTCCTCCCAAGTTGGATGTAGTACAATGAGCAATTTTTACAATCTCAACCATTTGAACAAGATCTGTGCGAAAAGAGATGCAGTTGGGGAGAAGAACAAATGGTGTATGATGATCGTCATGCACTCAGATTCATACTGAACCCTGATGGCTACTTCTATGACTGGTGTGACATCACTGACTTCAATGTTGTTAGTAAATTTTGTCACTATTTAAGTTTTTGCTTTCTTGCTTAACAGTAATTGGTGAATTGATATGATGTTCATTCGTCCTCTCACAGCCTGGTTTGAAGTGTAGTACCATCACATCACACGTATGACCCTTGCACATCCACAGACGAATTATCATGTATCACAACGTGTTCACTAAAACCAAGAAACAACAGAAATGTAGCAAAATTTGTACAGGAATAATATTTCTACTTGATATGATGTCAAAGACAATAATATGCCTACCTATTCCTCCGGCAACGCTCAAGCCATCACCATCTCCTCAACAGAACGAGATTTCTATGTGGTGATTATGTCGGGAGGAGATTTGCCCAGGTAACAGCTTACAGCTGGTGTTAGCAACTGTTCCAGGCCATCACTGCAGGTCTGGGTCAGGGTCCAAACCAAACCATTGCAAAATTGGCTGTCGGTGGCGTCAAACAACCTGAATCGTCAACTCGGGTACAGTTCGATGGTGAACTCACAACCCATCTCAATTTGGCGGATTGTCAGCAGGTTGCTCAGCAGGTCTATCTATAGATTAATATAAGGCTCTAGTTTTTCCAGGTTGTTAATAGTATCTTATCAAAATCGCGTTTTCAACAACCAATAATATGTTTTTGCATACTTTGCAGCTTGCAATATCAATCAATTTGGAATTGGTGTTTTACCTTTGATATATTGTATTTTTGCCTATCAGGGCAGTCAATAATTCTGTTATGAATATGAAGATCCGTGCAATGCCTTGAATACTAAATATGCAACAACTAAAACTGTTGACGCTCCATTGACGCTCATTATCAGGATGCAGCAGGGAGTATGTCGCTCTTGTTTTTGCCAGTAAAGGCTTCCTATATCTGATAAATGGATGTCTGCAATCAATTGGAATATAAATTGCCCAGGATGCGAAGCTAAAAATCGTTGATGCTCCGTTGACGCTATTTTTCAAGATGCGGCAAGGCGCATGTCACTGTTGTTGCCAGTAATGGTTGCCGATATCTGATACATGGATGTCTGCAACCAATCGGAACAAACAGTACCGAAGATGTGAAGTGAATAAGCATTGATGCTCCATTGATGTACATTCTCAGAATCGGGCAGTGACCATATTGCTGTCGGTTTTGCCTATAAAGGCTGCTAATATGTCAGTTATACATAACAGCGACCAAATCACTGCCTAATTACCGTACTTACAAAACCACAAATTGTGGACACATCGTTGATGCTCATTTCAATGTATTGTGCATTCAACATCTGCTGCCATCAATTATGGTTTTCATCATAATTTGAACTTATTGGTAGTCATTCTGACCGATTGAGACTTGGCCCTGTGGTAAAGATGAATGCAGTAACATTCTGGCACTGTTCGCTCTCACACGACTACAATCAATATATCTTGCCAAATGCTTCATTGCACCAGCTGTACAGCTGTTTATCAACCGATATTCACAAGCTACTGCTCACCATTTGCACATAATATATCTCTAACTAAAACTCTCAGTCAAGATATATAAAGAAGCTGGTGAAACATCGACGCATTCTGTCCTACCTTTTCTTCACTCACTTATGCCTCCTCGTTTCTATTGCATTGACAGTCACCAACAGGTTCACAGACTATCTCATTGCCTTCCGTGTAGGCGGAATCAATCCAGGAACATTTGGTGCAGCACTCAGATCCGGCTGCTCTGAGAATTCCAGATGCTTGATGCGATTGTCATGCGTTATATCAGATTCAACGTCTGCTGCGCAATGGTCTTTACTGGCATTTGGATCATCTAAGTACCCATTCCAGTAAAGCCCATCCTCGCTGTCTGAAATGCTTCCTGGTGCGCTATCCTCATCACTTTCTACAGGATGATGGTTGCATCTTTGAATTCAGCAGACATTTAGTATTTGAGTTTGTCCTCCAGGGAGGTCTTTTGCAGACAAAGCTGGTGGCAAAGGAGATCTTTCTGACAATTTAAATGAAGCCACACCATCATGTTGAAAGAGTGACCAGGATGTTTTGACGATCTCTTAAGTGTCCATAATATATCCTACGGCAGTCATCTGCTTGTTGTGAGCTTGAGATTGCTTCTGGGGAGCACATAGGTTTTAGCTACCCTGCCACATTCCCACCAAGTTGTAAACCTGGGCCATTCTGTGCGATTTGAATTACTCCGCCTCCTTCTTCTTTTCCGAGTCGTTTTCTGAATTTGTGGTATCCAATTCTGGGTGAGCGCCAGCTAAAATCGTGTTATTGGATCGAGCAAACTGCCTTACAACGACTTTTTCAGGAAGGGTGTCACCAGTGGTTTCTGACTGCCTCCAGCGGATAACATCTTCGTCAAGGCAAAAACTGGCCTCCACTTCGACAGCAGGTAGTATGATAGAGTTTATGTCGCACACCACACTGGAGAAATCGGCATACTTTGAGTGTGTTTCCTCCTGTTGATGCTACCTATCGGTTATGTCCAGTATGCAACATGTACTGCTAATCTCCATTGGGTTGGAGTGGTAATCATGGAGAGTGCGATTAATTTGCCCCCAGTTCTTTGGTGCTTCAGATGGTGAATTCAAATAGAGCCTGGCAGCGGTCAATAAGTGTGCTGCAGAAACCAATTGCGTTGTCCAGGTGGCATCTCATCCACATTGTTACGAGTTAAGTATTTGACATCGTCACTGGACAAATCATAGGGATCAAAGGATAATTGACCGGATCGTAAAGTCATTACAAAGGGGACGAGATTCTTGTTTGGAAAGCTTTTGGGTTTATTGACTGGCACATGTTGATGTTTTGCACAGTATTCATACTCCACATACATTCGAAAGGCCTCCTGACTTTGGGCAGTATAGGATGTCTTGTTCTTAGAATTAATATCGATTCCTGTGTCCCACTTTCTACACGATGGCAACTTCTGGAAATGATCGAGGACAAGTCCTGAAATGAGAAGCATAGCCATCGATGAAGTCACTTCAGCATAATATTTCAACAGCTGCTGTCCAGCTAATTTCTCAGCAAAGAACAAGTCTTCCTTCGAATGAGTCTTCTTCTCAGCCAAAGCTCACATAATGCCATGCATGTGATCAAGCATGTCATTGTATACTGTGAAAACATGATGCAGTGTGACTGTATGCCTCTTCAACATCCACAGTGTCCAATATCGGATTGGCCTCAACACTTGAAGTACATACATGACCATAGGCCATTCGTCCTGTGTTCTGAAGAGTGCCCGGTAATCACTGTATTGTGGATTATGGATCCTCCTGCAGGTGAATTCTCGTAATCGGTATACTCGCTCAAGTTACTCAAATGTTGAGTTGTAATGTGTCTTCATATCCATAAACGGTAGTACTGTGATGCAGAATTTGGCATGTTGAGAGTCAATGAACTCATTTCGACGACCAGGTGTTAGCGTAATCAATACATCAAGCATTCTGTGCTTTATGACCGTCAGTTTCAGGACATTCAAAATATCATGAAGTACATACTTTCCCAATTATCTTTGCAAAACATAATCTCATGGCTGACACCTTATTGATTCTAGTATTGCCCTCTTCTCGAAGTCTATGACTCTTCCCATTATCCATGCTTTGATTTTTGCCAAATTGCTTATTGCACTCATGGGCTTCCCAAGACTTGGTGCGGCCTTTTACACCCAGACTGCTCATGAATGCACCTAAAGCTAGCTCTATAACGTGTGCCATGCATGGTATGTGGTTACTCAATGGAGGCCACTCGATGCCGGAGTCCTCAAGTGTTCAATGCCGCTGGCGTGTCATCCAGTAATTTGAGGAAGCGCTATTTGTTGTAATTCCAAGCAAACGGCCTGCGGTAAGCTTAAAAGGATTAAGCACATCCTTCGAATGCGCGGCTAGCCTTGCTCCAGTATGTTGGCCCTTGAGCTATCATGCTTAATTAGCATTCAAAATGGGAAAAGAACTGGCGATCAACCTACTCGAAAGCGAGTTGTTCTTCACGCAATGCCCAATTTCTATCCGTATAGTACGCAATACCATATGATATGGCGAGTTTGTTAGCTGATGTCCATCCGTCTGAAGCTAAACCAGCTGTATATCGCGACGGCAATTGCTATTTATTTGCATCCACGGTCAGTGTAGGTACCCTCCAGCTCATGTTACTAAGGGTCATGGCTGATGGCAGCACAAGCTCGCTGCGCAATGCTGTATATGAATGTCGTAGCTTGAGATTGAATATAGCATTCCAGGGAACATGCGCCGAACCACATCCCAACATGAGGTAGCAATTCCATTTGTTTTGCTGAAATTCTGCAGTTTCAAAGTCCTTAGCTGCCAGTTTGAAAGGTTTTGTCTGTCATTTTAATCAATATGGATTAGGCGGTATGTGAAATAAGACATTCCCCTATGAACTGACCATTGCAATTCCTTCACTTCAGTGCCTCTTCAGGATCGCAAAAGCTATTTCATCGACCATTGAACTAGTCAATTCAGTAACCTCTGACTATTCTACCTTGCTTAACTTTGCGATGTGAGCTTTTGCCAGCAAGTGTTTCCCCATTGAGCTGGTCTCATGTTCTGATGGATGGGGAAGAACTTGATAGCAAAAGATACATATGATTCCAGGGCTGCCAGTCTCCTCAATTCTGCAGTGTAAATGAAATTGCCATGAGGATGCATGTCTAGAGTTATTCCAAGCAATAGGATGTTTCGAGCATACATTCATTGAAGCCCACCAAGTATCGACGATGATTTGTGATATGTGGTCCCTGAAATCAGCAATTGAGACACAGTCATTTTCGAAGAGATCATAACCTCTAGCAATGATGTATTCAAGGATTTTGGTTCCGACATGGCGGTACGAATTAGAATCCAAGGTAATCCGACTCAAGAGACAGCCAAAGGTAGCATTATACTAATATAGAATGCGAGTTCTTATATATTGACTCTAGAGCTACAACCAAAAAAATCAAATCTGTGAGACATTGCATGCATATTTGTGAAGATGTATACAACAACGTATTGACAAGAGTGACCGCATAAAATTCCATTTAGGAACAGCATAATACACTTTATTGCTTTGTAGCTTGCTGAGCCTCCATCAAAATTGTTGACACTCTGTGGGAGCTCATTTGTAGAAGATGGATGCAATATTCCTAGTAGCATTTTTGCACATAAAGGCTGCTGATTTGTGGATTGTGGGTTAGCTGCATTCCATTGCCCTCAGAGTATCCATGATGCAAGATCAAAAATCATTGACGCTCCGTTGATGCTCCATTGAGGATAATTGTTGGACACAGTAACCATGGTGTCGCTAGCATTTTTACCCAGAGAGGCTGCCGATTGTAGAATTATGAATAAAACATGTTCCAAAGCCCCATTATTTTCGGAAATAGAAGGCCTAAAATTGTTAACGCTCCGGTTACGTTCATTCATAGGGCGTAGTAATGATGTTGTCGAAAGCATTTTTGTCTATAAATGCGACCGGTAGTTCCATTATAGACTGTTGTCTCGGCCCCGCCCATTGATTATCCAAGATGCAAGGACTCAAATTGTTGATACTCTGTTGACCCTCATATTTAGAACATCTCTGCAATGTTGATGCAACCCTGTTTGCATAGAAAGGCGGCCGACAGTTCGATTCCGGGCTATTGTTGCCACTCAGCGGTTGGATTTTCCACCATGCAAGGCCATAAGTCATTGATGCTCAGTTGATGCTCATTTTTAGGACATAACCACATTGATTTTGTAATCATTGTTGGGTTGAAAGGCGGCCGATAGTTCGATTATGAGTTAATGTTGCCATGCAGCCCATAGGACTGTCCAACATCCAAGGCCAAAAATCATTCATGATCTGTTGACGCTCACATTAATCACACCGAAACAGCCTTCTTACACTCAATTATTGTACTCAATGAATTATATACCCATTATTGACATCCAAAATTGCATTTGTAAGAATTATAGTTTGCATTCAGGAGCTTTGTTAGCTCTCAATGTCTGATCACCCTTCATCCGCGTTATCTGAGTGAGAGATGACATGGCCCAATCACATTCCTGCACTTTCGGCTGCAAATCTACAGCATGTAGATTTTTTCACTAGTTTTTGGTAAATATAGCTTGACGTCTGTACCTTTCCTTATGGAGCTCCTTCTCCTCGATTTCCATGATGTACAATAAGCAATTTCAACTATTTCAAACAAGTGCACCAGGTCTGTGCGGAGAGTTATGCAGATGGATACATGGATGAATGCAGCATGATGGTTGTCATTCAGACCGATTCGTATTGAGCACTGACCGCTGTTTGTATGACCCGTAGGACATCACTCGCTTGAATTTTGTTTCTCTATTTCGTCACTAATATCGCTTTTACTTTCATACTTGACAGTAATCGGCAAATAGAAATCGCTCATATTGGCTGTGTTATAGCCTCATGTGTATTCTAGACCTGTCGCATTGTGGCCTCGACCCTTCCCCATGCGCAGACGAATTATCATGTCTTACAATTTAGTCACTGAAATCATGAAAAACCTGACACTTAATAAAATTCATACACAAATTGCTTTTCACAGAGATATGACGTCAAAAATACAAATTTGCCTCTTTATTCCTCTGCTGATGCAGGAGCTCTCACCATGTTTTCTTCCAATTCCAATATCTATATGGTCATTAGCTGGGGAGGCTTTATGCAGGGGTAAACGCTTATGACTTCACCAGGCTTGGCATTCTGAATGAGTGATGAATCAGGCTCCGTGGCAGGGGGATGACCGGGCTTACCTGTGTTCGACTGCGGCTTCCCACAGCGTAGCCTCATATAACTACTTCCTGCTCGAGAAGTCCTTTGCGGCATTTGCGATCTTCCGGTGACAATGTCAAGAAACTCCATAACCTCTCAAAATATTGACAGTGCAGGTGCCGCTGCATCATGATGTGTTTGCAGTTGACCGGCTGTGGGAGCGCTCAATTCGGATGTTCTGTACTGCTTGTCTCTTTCACGGAAGTCGTCGGCTGCGTCCTCCCATTCTGGTTGTGTCAATTCGTCCAGCTTCATATCCTTCTTCCGAAATGTCTCCACCTCCTGCTGCACCGTTTTGATGATTGTGCCCATCACCCAGCCAGGTTCATCATCATCGCTGAGCTGGCCCTCTTCTATCTTTTTACCATCCGCATCGTCCCAATCCTCCCCATCGTTGGGATTTGCGATATCGCTCAGACTGTCTATGATAGGAACCATCGTTTTCAAAACATCATTTTGGGCTCTCCAGTCGTCAATCCCATATTTCGAGCTGCCTCTGTATTTTCGTGCTCCTGCCTAATCGCTATCTCTGCATCTTCAACTGGCTTTCCAGTCCCAGCGGTGTCCCTCTCAACACAATGCTCAATCCATTTGTTGTACGGTGGCGTGCGCTCGAGTAGTCGAGTGTGTGCGGGCGTATGCGAAGGTGTCTATTGTATCGTGTAACGAGACATGTCGCATCGACATAAGGTCGATCGATGACTAATGGTGCTAACTACAAAAGAGGCAAGTTACATCATAGTCCTTGGCATAGTGATATCCGTACTCCCAAT